>Ga0190360_1000031_pt1 | contig 69098 bp, 59 predicted proteins | sample 48721834_MG_FD_161271 | JGI IMG/M metagenome (GOLD analysis project Ga0190360, IMG submission 161271) | Hydrothermal vent microbial mat bacterial communities from Southern Trench, Guaymas Basin, Mexico - 4872-18-3-4_MG | ecosystem: Environmental > Aquatic > Marine > Hydrothermal vents >...
CTTTGTCTATTTATTAAAAAGGTACACACTTATATCCATACTCTATTACCCCCTCATCACCCTCCTGCTGTACTCTTCTAAATTCCAATCTTACATTCATGCCAATCTTCAGTTTATCAAAATCACAATCAACAATCTGAGCCGTCACTCTTGCTCCTCCTTCCAGCTCGATTATCCCTACGGCATAAGGCGCCTGATCCTTAAACTGACGAGGAGGCACCCTTATTATCGTATATGTCAGAACTTTCCCTTCCCTTTTCAATTTAATGATCTCAAAATCTTTCGACTTACAGTCAGGGCAGACAAGTCTTGGTGGGAATAGTATCTTCCCACACTCTTTACATTTACCTGCCTCGTAACGATATCTTTGCGGCATTTCCCGCCAAATTCTTGGTGCTATCATCTATTCTGCCTCCAAAATATGTACAACTGCGCTTCCCCCACTTCCACCCATATTCTGCGTAAGACCTACTCTTGCATTTTTTACCTGCCTCTCCCCTGCTTCTCCTCGAAGCTGGTGAACAACCTCCACAATCTGTGCAATTCCTGTCGCTCCAACAGGATGACCTTTCGATTTTAATCCACCACTCGTATTTATCGGTATTCTTCCATCCAGTGCTGTTGCTCCGCTCTCTACAAACCCACCACCCTTTCCTCTCTCTACAAAACCAAGGGCCTCTGTAATGCATATCTCTGCTATTGTAAAACAGTCGTGAACTTCAGCAATATCTATGTCCTCTGGTTTTTTACCAGCCATTCTGTATGCCTCCTCTGCTGCCCTTTCTGTTGATCTCATCCTGGTTATATCATCACGTTGATGTAGGGCAATCGTGTCTGTAGCCTGCGCAGAACCGATAATTTTTATAATTGGTTTACCGAGTTTCTTTGCAATATCAACACTACAAATTATAGCAGCAGCAGCACCATCTGTTATCGGTGAACAATCGAGTATATGAAGTGGATCTGCTACCATTACAGAATTTAATACCTGTTCTACAGTAATCTTCATTGGGAATTGAGCAAGCGGATTCATAGACCCATTATTGTGATTTTTCACTGCTACCTGAGCAAGTTGTTCGGGTGTGGTTCCAAATTCATGCATATGCCTTTTTGCAATCATTGCATAGATACCAGGAAATGTAACTCCACTGAAACCTTCATACTCCTGATCCGCTGCTGTTCCGAGTGCAAATGTCACTTCATCCCCTCCAACATCTGTCATCTTTTCTACACCCCCTGCCAGGACAATATCACTCATTCCTGAAGCCACTTCAATAAATCCTGCCCTTAACGATGCACCTCCAGATGCACATGCAGATTCTATCCTCGTTGCAGGAATTGGCCTAACTCCAAGATAATCGGCAAGTAGTGAACCAATATGTTCCTGATAAACAAAGAGTCCGCTCGACATACATCCGATATACATCGAATCGATATGATCCACACCTGCATCTTCAATGGCAAGTAGAGCTGCTTCAACAAAAATATCTCTCAATGATTTTTCCCACAACTCACCCCACTTCTGCATTCCAACTCCAACTACAGCAACATCTCTCATTTTACCTCCAATTTTAAAATATTTTTAAATTCTCTTACTGCCTCTCTGATGTTATCTGAACCCATTACAGATGAAATGACCGCGACACCATCGCAACCAGCCTTTATGACAGAGCCAGCATTTTTCTTATTGATTCCTCCTATTCCGATCAAAGGTCTTGCAGTCTTTCTTCTAATCTTCCTTACCATATCGAGCCCGCATATCTTCACATCATCTTTTGTATCTGTTGGAAAGATGGAGCCTATACCTAAATAATCTGCATCGGCCATTCTCTCATATTCTGCTTCATCATGAATCGATCCTCCAATAATCATCTTATTTCCTATAACTTTTCTAACCTCATCTACTGGAAGATCCTTCTGTCCAAGATGAACTCCTTCTGCACCTACAACAAGGGCTATATCGAAACGGTCATTTATTATCAATGGAATTCCGCTGTTCTTTGTGATATTATGAATCTCCTTACATCGAGCATAAAACTGATACGAGTCAGAAACCTTATCTCTGTACTGAACAACACCTGCACCTCCATTAATAAGTTGACGAACAACATCTCCAACCTTACGCCCTCGCAACCATTCTGCATCGACTATTACATATAAAGTCCAGTCGATATTTTCCAACAGCGCTGTTCTCATCTAAGAACCATTTCTTACCTTATCGACATCTCCAGACCAGAATATTCTTTCACGATTCTTCTCGTCAACCATATAAAGTCTTCCATGATCATCGATTCCTTTGTACCTTCCTTTAACCTTTTCAATTGCAGTATCAATCTGTATCACTGCTCCTTTTAGATAATCATGGTTTGACCACTCTCTAAATATATCACTCCCATCCATATATGTGAGGTTCTTAATATCTTTCTCGAGAATCTTTATCATTCTCTTCAACAAATCTTCAATATTGAATGTACGTCCAGATTCGACCTGCATTGAAGTTGCCGGTCTATCAATATTAAGCTTCATTAAATGTTCTTTATCCATGTTTACATTGATACCTATACCCAGAACGATCTTTCGTTTATTTAAGTCAACGCTTCCCAGTATTCCTGCTATCTTTTTTCCATTTATCAGCACATCGTTCGGCCACTTAAGCTCTCCATTTATTCCAAAATCATCAAGACACTCCCTCACACTCATTGCAGCAACCTGCACCATTAGGTGGTTTAACTCTAATCTTTCAAAGGTCTTGATAAGAACAGAAAAAGTCAGACATCTCTCTTCAAAAGTGATCCACCTTCTTGACATCCTTCCTATGCCTGCGATCTGATTTTTAGTCCATATTATATCACCATGTTTTAATAAGTCAATATTCTCCCTTGCCCATTCATTTGTCGATGAAAGTTTTTCGAAAACATAGAGGCTTCCATTAAATATTCCCTCTCCCTCCACTATTTTATACTCTATCTCTTTCATTTCAATCTATCTATTATCTTCTTTGCAGCCTTCTCGCCGCTTAGGAGCATTCCTCCAAAAATTGGCCCCATACGCGGCCCGCCAAATACAGCACCAACACACATACCTGCAACATATACATTCGGATATATCTCATTTGTATTTTCTACAACAAACCTTTCGCCATCTTCTGCAAACATTGCTCTCTCACCCATAACACTCTTGGTTTTTGTCTTTAATGGGCCTACCTTTTTCTCTATTATCCGTGCTATTTCTGCAGGATGACCAGTTGCGTCGATTACAAACTTTGTTCCGATGGTAACAGGATCGACATGTAGCCCAGAAATTTCGATGGGACTTCTGTTCACAACCAGGCCGCAAACTTTTCCTCCCTTTGCCACAACATCTTCGACACTAATCAAATTAAAAATCTCTGCACCACTATCTTTTGCTGCACCTATCAATTTACCCACACTCTCTATGGAATCTGCAGTATAGTAGTTTTCTTCATACTTTTCATATTTAATTCCAATCTCATCAAGGATTCTTTTTGCCTCTTCCTGAACCACGATTACATTATATCCTATTCCACCTCCCCACATTCCACCCCCTATAGAGAGTTTTCTCTCAAATAGTGCAACTTTAGCTCCATTATCTGCAAGAACCTTTGCAGCCATCAATCCTGCAGGCCCACCTCCAACTATGGCAACATCTAGTCTTATACAATTTAAGAGTCTCTCGGTGAATTTTTTTACTATTGCCTCTGTAACCGTTATCTCATTGATTGCCATATATTCCTCCTAACTTATACTAACGCTGTATCTTTCCTCTGAATTTCGCATATGTCCCGTAATCCACATATCTAACCCCTGTCTCGAGCTGGTGCCGAGTCTTTGGAGCACTATCTCTGACCTCATCAATCCTTTCTGTGACTCTCCATATGAATGAGTCGCTTCCTGCACCAGAACCATAAGATACCATAAGAATTCGATCTCCGGGTTCTGCCACATCGAGAGTTGCCGTAAGCCCCATCGGGGAAGAACCTGAATATGTATTTCCTAATGTAGGAGACAGCCAACCAGGAGCAATCTGCTCTTTAGTAAATCCAAGCATTTTGCCAACCCTCTGAGGAAACTTCCCATTTGGTTGATGAAATACTACATATTTAAAATCCTCTGGTTTCATACCACTCTTATCAAGGATTGCCTTTGCTGAGCCAATGATATGCCTAAAATATGCAGGAGTTCCTGTAAATCTTCCCGCATGTTGGGGATAAAACTGATGTTCTCTTCTCCAGAAATCAGGTGTATCTGTCATGAAGGAGTGTGTATATTCACATACTGCTATTAAATTTTCTGAACCCATTATAAACGCGGCTGCTCCTGCTGCTGCAGAATATTCCAGCGCATCTCCTGGTGCTCCCTGCGAGGTATCGCCACCTACTGCAAGAGCATACCGCATCTCTCCTGCACTTACCAGCGACAAAGCAACAAACATCGCCTCTGATCCAGCCTTGCAAGCAAATTCAAAATCTGCACAATGTACATTAGGTGTGGCGCCAATTGCTTCTGCCACAACCGTCCCAGATGGCTTTACCGCATAAGGATGTGATTCAGAACCTATGTATACAGCTCCTATGTCTTCTGGATTTACCTCACATCTCATTAGCGCATTTCGAGAAGCTTCAACAGACATTGTGATTGTATCTTCGTCCGGAGCAGGAACCGATTTCTCCTTCAATGCAAGTCCTTTTTTATAACTCTCTGCATCTGCTCCCCAAACCTTTGCGATCTCCTCCACCTTTATTCGGTGCTTTGGGACATAGGCTCCATATCCCACTATACCAACCTCTTTTATTTTCTCTGTCAACTCGCTACCTCCTCGTTGTTATTTAGATTACAATAAATTTGACTTTATAGTGATATATACAAATCACCTCTTCCCAACCGCTTGAATCCATATATCCTGTCGTAAATTTCCGGTAATCTGATTCCCTGACATCCGAAGTATTGTGGTGTCTGGCCAGTCCGCTGTTCCAAAATTCCAGATGTATATTCCAAAATAGTTACCTGTGCTGATATTATCTTCAAGCACATAACCCTTTGGATGCTGCAGATCCTCATCACTAATCTCTATACCACATCCCAGATTGCCTTCAAATCTATTCGCTCTGACCGTTACATCACCCCCTCCATCCACCCAGATTCCTCCATCCCACCATCCATCCTCAGATGCATCACAATCATTGTTCAATACAATATTTGAATCGACTAAAACATCATAGCTGTCCTCTACCAGAATTCCTCCCCCAGTATTTTGGTAAGATTTGTTATTGAGAATCCTTACTCTCATATTGCCGAATGTATTAATCCCGGTACCAAGAAGAAAATCGGGATAAACCTTTGGGTTTGGCCCATTCAATGATACGTCGCAGCCTGTGATAAGAATGTCTTCAGAATTCTCTACATGTATGCCGTAACCTTCCAGTTCCCCATCTTTTAGTTGAACAGAGTGTCCATTATTTCGAACAATCAGATCTCTTAGAATGATCTTCTGGCAGAAACTCGCTCTGATCCCTATGTCTGTGTAATTTTGAAAGACAAGAGATTCGAAAATAAGATTTACAGAGTTCTCTGCAAAAATGCCGATTGTCCTTTCTTTCTCACCGTCAAATATTGGAACTCCATCAAATCCAATTATGTGGATGGAAGCCTCAGATTTTCCTAAATTTTTTAATCCAATGCTCTCAAAATAGGTGCCTGAAAGCAGATGAATCGTGCCCCCAAGCCCTGCACTCATCAATGCTTTCTTCAATGTCCGAAAAGCGCTCTCTTTAGAGGTTCCACTACTGTCATCATTACCTGTGGTTGAAACATAATAGGTTGTCGAATCAATCTGGTTGGATTGTCCCTCTATCCAGGTCAATCCGTCATCATTTGAATCGCGGTTTGAATCGATACCACATGTGATAAAGAGAGTTAATGCTATAAAAATAGAAACTACCGACTCAAATAAAAACTCTATATTCTGAACAGATCTTATTTTAACTTGCTTTTCGACCTTAAACATCCCTGTCTATGTTTTTTATTTTAATTCTTTCCTTGCAATAACAATCTTTTGAATCTCTGAGGTTCCTTCGTATATTGGAATCACACGAGCATCTCTATAGAGCTTTTCGATATCGGAGAATTCACCAACATATCCATATCCGCCATGAATTTGTACAGCGCGATCTGCAATAAAATTAACAGCCTCTGAAGCAAACAGTTTTGCCTGAGCAGATTCTCTATTAAATTCCAGACCCCTGTCCATCATCCAGGCTGCCTTGTATGTCAATAAACGGGCAGCCTCTAACCTGCAGGACATATCTGCTATCATGCCCTGAATCGAAGAAAGTCTTGCTATTGGTGCACCATAAGCCTCACGCTTCTTAGCATATTCTGTTGCTCTATCGAAACACGCCTGTCCCAGACCCACTGCCTGTGCTGCTATTGCCACTCTTGAATAGTCCAGTGATTTCATGGCAATCCTGAAACCTTGACCAGGCTCTCCTACAAGGTTTTTCTTTGGCACATGAGACCCCTTGAAAATTATATGGGCAGTTGTGGAACCCTTAAGACCCATCTTATTTTTCAGAATCCTCCGCTCAAGTCCCTTTATCGAATCCGTTTCTACTATTAACACTCCAATTTGTTCATCTTTATCTATCACTGTCCTGCATACAAGAAGGATGACATCTGCTACGTCTCCGCTCGATATGAAGAGCTTTTCACCATTTACAACAAACTCATCTCCCTGCAGAACAGCCTGTGTCTTGATAGAATTAACATCGGATCCGGCACACGGCTCTGTTAGTGCAAATGCCCCAATCATATCTCCACTTATCAATCCTGGCAAAAATTCTCTTTTCTGATCATCTGTGCCAAATAGTTCGATAACCATTATTGCCAGATTTGAAATAGAAATAATGAATCCAACCGAAGCATCGAAATAACAGATCTCCTCGATAAGCGCTGTGTATTCGAGCCAGCTCTTTCCCAATCCGCCAAGTTCGGTAGATGTTGTATATCCAATGAATCCAGAGGATGCTATCTTTTTATAAAGCTCAAGGGGAAACTCTGGCGGTTCTTTATCTAACTCTTTTAAGATCGGAACGATCTCTCTCATGCCGAATTCCCTGGCATTCTGTCTTGCCTGTTCCTGCAGTTCTGAAAGATTAAATATTCTTCTTCTATTCATCTTCGGTCTTTATATTTTTTTGAATATAATCAATAATCTCATTAATAGATGAGCCAGGTGTGAATATCTTCCCTATACCCATCTCATTGAGCTTCTTGATGTCATCGTCTGGAATTATTCCTCCTCCGAAAAGTAGCTTATTACCGATTCCATTTTCTTCCATCAGCTCTTTTACTTTAACAAAAAGAGTCATGTGTGCCCCAGAAAGAATCGAAAGACCAACAGCATCAACATCCTCCTGAAGTGCTGCTTCGACTATCATCTCTGGTGTCTGGTGAAGCCCTGTGTAAATCACTTCCATCCCTGCATCTCTCAGTGCCCTTGCAACTACCTTTATTCCTCTGTCATGCCCATCCAGCCCCGGCTTTGCAAGCAGTATCCTTAACTTCCTTCCCATATTATACCTCGCAAAAATGTATTTAAAAATTTACTACCATATTGTCTGCTACCAGTATATAGGAGGTTCACGATATTCGCCAAATACCTCCTTCAAAACACCCGCAATCTCCCCAAGAGTTGCATAAACCCTTGCTGCCTCGAGTATAGGATACATTAAATTTTCCTCTCCTCTGCACGCATCCCTCAGATCATCCAGCCTGCTTTTAACCTTTCTGTTATCTCTCTTTTCCCTGAGTTGTGCAAGCCTTCTGCATTGATTCTTCTCAACATCCGGATCTATTCTTAGAATAGGAATCTCTATATTCTCATCCTTGATTCTATAATCATTCACACCAACAACTATACGCTTCTTTTCTTCTACCTCTTTCTGATATCTGAATGAAGCCTGTGCTATCTCTTTTTGTGGATAACCGATCTCTATGGCCTTTATTATTCCACCCAGTTTCTCTATCTTTTCAAAATATTCATATGCCTGCTCTTCCATCCTCTTTGTAAGCGATTCCACGAAATATGAACCTGCCAGTGGATCTATGGTATTCGCCACTCCAGACTCATATGCAATTAGCTGCTGAGTTCTTAGAGCTATGAGCACTGCCTTTTCAGAAGGAAGAGCAAGTGTTTCATCCATAGAGTTTGTATGGAGACTCTGAGTTCCACCAAGAACTGCAGCTAATGCCTGCCATGCAACTCTCACTATGTTGTTTTCAGGCTGTTGTGCAGTCAATGTGCATCCTGCAGTCTGAGTGTGAAATCGCATTAGCCATGATCTAGGATTCTTTGCCCCGAATCTATTCTTCATCTCTCTTGCCCAAATACGGCGTGCTGCTCGATACTTTGCAATTTCTTCAAAAAAATCGAGATGAGAATTGAAGAAGAAAGATAGCCTTGGTGCAAACATGTCTACATCAAGACCCGCCTCCTGGCCCGCCTTAACATATTCAAATCCATCTGCGAGAGTAAATGATAGTTCCTGTACTGCCGTTGATCCTGCTTCCCGTATATGGTATCCAGATATAGAAATTGTGTTCCATTTTGGTATGTGTTTTGATCCAAACTCCATTGTATTAACTGTAAGTCTCATAGACGGCTCTGGAGGAATCAGCCATGACTTCTGCGCAATATACTCTTTTAGAACATCGTTCTGAATGGTTCCCCTTAGCTGTTTGGGATCTACTCCCTGATTCTCAGCGGCCGCTATATAAAAGGCCCATAAAATGGCGGCAGGACCATTTATTGTCATTGATGTCGATACCTTGTCAAGAGGTATCCCATCAAAAAGCCTCTCCATGTCTGCAAGAGATGATATCGCTACACCGCACCTTCCAACCTCGCCACAGGACATCGGGTCGTCTGAATCTCGACCATAGAGAGTTGGAAAATCAAATGCAACGGACAGACCAGTCTGTCCGTGATCTAAAAGATATCTGTACCTCTTATTTGTATCTTCTGCAGTGCCGAATCCTGAGAACATCCTCATTGTCCACAGCCGGCCACGATACATTGTATTGTATACTCCCCGGGTAAATGGGTATTGTCCAGGATAACCAAGCTCTTCGAGATAGTCAAACCCCTTCAAATCGTTTGGAGTATATAGAGGCTTGATCTCTTCTCCTGAAACTGTTTTGAAAGAGGCCTCTCTTTGCTTGCATTTACTAAACTCTTCCTGCCAATTCTTCTCTTTATCACTGATCATTTTGTCCATAAGCTATTCCCCGAGTTTTACTCTTTTCCATTCTTCCCATATTCTATCCGCAGCAGCAGAAGGAGTCATCTCTCCTCTACATACCTCTTCTACCAACTCTTTCATTATCTCATCCATCCTTCTATTTTTCCATAAGGATAGATTGTTTTTCGCTTCCACCAGTCTCATTATCTCTGAACGGATATTCTCTTCACGATGACTCCTTAAAAGGTCATTTTTTTGAAGAAAATCGTAGTGACACATAACTCCATCAACAAGTTCACATATCCCTTTTCCATCTCTTGCAACGGTCTGAAATATTGCAGGGCGCCATCTCTTGTTTTCAGAAACCATTTCGAGCATCATTTCTATCTCTGTGCGGAGCTGATCAGCCCCATCTCTGTCTGACTTGTTTACTACAAAGATGTCTCCAATCTCCATCAGTCCTGCCTTCATGGCCTGAATTCCGTTACCAGATTCTGGAACGAGTACAACGATTGTTGTATGCACGGCCTTTATTATATCAAGTTCTGCCTGTCCCACGCCAACCGTCTCTATAATGATCACATCCTTTCCAAAGGCATCGAGCAGATCGCATACCTCCTGAGTCTTTGATGCGAGTCCTCCAAGACTCCCCCTTGTTGCCATGCTTCTTATAAAAACCCCCTTATCCATAAATACCTCTGACATGCGCACTCTGTCACCTAAGATTGCCCCTCCGCTAAATGGGGAAGTTGGATCAACTGCCACAATAGCAACTGTCAGCCCCTTCTTTCTCTGCTCAATGGTCATCTTCTCAACAATCGTGCTCTTACCTGCACCTGGGGGACCCGTTATTCCGATGCGATGCGCCCTGCCAACCCTGTTGTACAACCTTGCGAACAACTCTGAACTTTGGCGCGATTCATTTTCGATCATTGAGATCATCCTTGCACATGCAGCCCTGTTCCCTTTTAAGAATTTTTCAATGATATCGTTAATACTCGATTCCCTCCCTGCTCTTAAAACCCTTCTGGTAGGGATGTTTTATCTCCAGAATTTCACTAACAAGATCGGCCCTCTTAACAATCTCGGGATGTGCATATCTACCTGTCAACACTAATTCCACTCCTTCCTGTTTTGTCTCGATGAGTTTTAAAAGAGACTCCAGTGGTATTAGTCCATAATCAACTGCTACATTTATCTCGTCTAGAATGACCATATCATACTTGCCGTTTTCAATCGCCTCCTGAGCGATTTGCAATCCTCTCCTTGCAAGTTTTAGATCATCTTCAGAGGGCTTGCCCTTTTTAACAAATGTCGGCAGACCCGACTGTATTAACTCAAAACCAGGAATCTTGCTTGCGATGATCACTTCACCATAATTTGGATCCCCCTTCATGAAGCAAATCATCAAGACCTTCCATCCGTGACCACATGCCCTCATTGCAAGCCCCAGGGATGCTGTTGTCTTGCCCTTTCCTGCACCTGTATAGACCTGCACCAGCCCTCTTGCTCTTTTATCCTCCATTTCTCGATCTCCCAATCGGATTAGGACCCAAAGATCTTATCATATTCGTAAACTCCATCACAACTCTGGCAAAACGCTCTCCTTCAGAAGCAGATATCCATTCAAGATGTATCCTCTCAGGCTCAATTCCAAACTGACCGACCAATCGCCTTGTAAGAATTATCCTCCTCTGTGCCTTATGATTTCCAGACTTATAATGACAATCCCCTGGATGACAACCTCCGATCAGTATTCCATCTATTCCTTCAAAAAATGCTTTTAAAATAAACAGCGGATCTATCCTGCCTGTGCACATAAGACGAATGATTCTCACATTTGGCGGATATTTTATTCTGGAGACGCCTGCAAGATCTGCTCCTGCATATGTACACCAGTTACATGCAAATCCGATTATTCTCGGTTCCCAATCACTCCTAATCCTGTCCAACTTGTTATCATCTCCTGCGAACCTGCTCTTTTCTGACATAAATTCCAATATCTGTCTATTCCTCACACAATGATTCTGATAGTGCTGTTATCTGTGCCATTATTTGCTGATCAGTATAATGATAAATCTTTATTGCACCTGAAGCACATGCACCACTGCACGATCCACATCCCTTGCAAATTGCTGAATTGACAGTCATCACTCCTTTCTCTTCATCAAATTCTGTAGCATTATATTCACATACAGATTCACATGTCCTGCATCCACAGCATATTTGATCATTAACAACAGCTCTTATTGGTTCGATTTTTACCTTTCCCATAGACATGGGAATTATTGCAGAGGCCGCTGCTGCCTTTGCCTGTGCAACCGTATCTGGAATATCCTTTGGGGATTGGCAACATCCTGCAAGAAAAACGCCATCCACATATGTATCCACTGGCCTTAGTTTTGGATGTGCCTCCATTAAGAAGCCATCAGGCGTCCTTGCTAGTTTCAGGATTCTTGCCATATCAATGGTTCCATCTCCGGGCTCTATCCCTGCCGAAAGCACAACAAGATCGGCCTCTATTTCAACAGTCTTTCCAAGAAATGTATCCTCTGCCCTCACAACAAGCCCATCACCCTTTCTATAAATTTCCGATCCAATTGCTCGTCTGAAGACAACCCCCTCAGACCTCACCCTGTCATAAAACTCTTCGAATCCCTTACCAAAACAACGCATATCCATATAAAGTATGGTAACAGAAGCATCTGGAATTCTGTCCTTTATAAGATGAGCCTGTTTTACTGCATACATACAGCATACACGTGAGCACCACGGATTTCCTAAATTCTTATCCCGCGATCCCACACATTGAATAAATACAACTCTCTTTGGCTCTTTTCCATTAATTTCTATATTTCCTCTTGTTGGCCCCGATGCAGAAACGATTCTCTCAAACTCCAATCCAGTGATTACATTATCGTAATATGAATATGCAAGTTCTGGCTTTCTCTCTACATCGAAGACTTCAAATCCTGTTGCCACAACTATGGTTCCAACATCCAACTCGATGTAGCTATCCTTTTGAGTAAAATCAACAGCATCTGCAGGACACGACTCTTGACACGCTGGCACCTTTCCACACTTCCCACGTGTTAAGAATAGACAGTTATCCTTATCTACTGTGTACTTCATTGGAACGGCCTGTGGGAAGGGAACATAAATTGCCGATCGTTTACTTAGCTTGAGATCAAACTGGCTATCTACTCTTCCATTCATTCTGCAATTTTCAGCACATATACCGCATCCTGTACACTTATCCATATCTACATATCTTGCCTTCTTTCGTATCAGTACTCTGTAGTTTCCAATAAAACCGTTTATCTCTTCAACTTCAGAATATGTTAGGAGTTCGATCTTTGGATGCTGTGCAACATCAACCATCTTGGGAGTCAAAATACAGGCGGAACAGTCCAGTGTTGGAAAGGTCTTGTCAAGCTGAGCCATGTGCCCACCTATCGAAGGCTCTCTTTCTACCAGATATACCTGAAATCCAGCATCTGCTATGTCCAGTGCCGCCTGTATACCGGCTATTCCTCCTCCTATTACAAGTGCAGCAGGAGTTACCGACACCTCGTCAACAATCAGCGGCTCCAGGAGGGTTGCACGTGATAAAGAACTTCTTACAAGATCGATCGCCTTTGCAGTTGCTTCTTCTCTTGAATCGTGCACCCATGAACACTGCTCTCTTATATTTGTCATATCAAAACAGTATGGATTGACTCCTGCAGACTGACAAACTCTTCTGAATGTATTCTCATGCATCCTCGGAGAACATGCAGCAACAACAATCCTGTCCAGACCGAACTGCTTAATATCTTTTATTATTAATTCCTGCCCTGGATCAGAACACATATATGGATAGTTTCTGGCAATAACTACAGAATGACACTCTTTTATCTTATCAGTGACTCTCTCGACATCCACAGTAGATGCAATGTTTACCCCGCAGTGACATACATAAACACCTATCCTCGCCATATCAACTCGCCTTTAACTCTTTAATCTTATCTTTCAATACTGGAACAACCTTCATCAAGTCTCCAACGATTCCAAAATCGGCCACTCCAAATATGGGAGCATTGCTGTCTTTGTTTACAGCCACAATCGTATCCGATCCCTTCATTCCTGATACATGCTGGAACGCTCCACTAATACCCAATGCTATGTAGAGTTTTGGTTTGATAGTCTTGCCAGAGGAGCCGACCTGCCTTTCTTTTGGGAGCCATCCAGCATCTACGACTGGACGAGAACATGCGACCACTCCGCCTATTGCCTCTGCAAGTTCCTGAACAATCTGGATATTCTCCTTCTCCTTTATACCTCTTCCTATTCCTACTACTATATCTGCCTGTGTAATATCCACCTCTCCAGCCTCTACCTCTACATATCGTAAAAACTTTCTATAGGCTATCTCCTCTTTTATAGGAGAGTCTATTTTAACAATCTCACCCTTTCGACTGGTCTGTTCAGGAGTAAAAGATGCAGGCCTAATTGTAAATATATATCCTTCACAATCTACTGGACTGATTTCGACATTGACCTTGCCTCCATACATCTGACGATATCCCTTAATCTTGTCACCATCAATATCTAATGCATAACAATCTGTTATCAAAGGTCGGTTTACCTCTACTGCAAGGCTCGGAGCAAGATCCACTCCAAAACATGAGTGTGCAATAAGTGTAATATATGGATTATTCTCACCTATTAAATAGGTCAGAATCTTCTGATAATGTTCAGAATTAAAGTTCTCCAGGTTCTGCTGGTCAATTGTAATTATTCTGTCGGCAAGACTTTTCAATTTATCGGCCATTGGCTCGACTTTGTAGCCAATTAGAATCGCTTCCACTACTCCATCTATTTTAGATGCCAGTGATCCAGCTCCTGAAAGAAGCTCATATGTTACATCGAGTATCTCTCCCTTCCTGTGTTCAACGAGTACAAATATCTTCTTCATACCAGCCCCCTTTCTTTCAGAATTCCAGTGAGTTTCTCTGCAGCTTCCTCAGGTGGTCCCTGGATGAATTCTGCCATCTTCTCCTGTACAGGAATCATAAATTTATCGATAACTGTATTGGAACCCTTTCTTCCCACCTCATCATCCTTCAGACCCAAATCGCCCAGACCCTTTAACACAATCTCTCTTTTAGATGCTTTTGCAATTCCCATAATAGAGGCATATCTAGGTTCATTGATACCTGTTTGAATCGTCAGCAATGCAGGCAGCTTGACCTCCACCACCTCAAGCAGTCCTCCTTCCAGTTCTCTTGAGGCCTCTACCATATTCTCTTTTATCTCAATCCCTGTAACCATTGCAGCATGTGGAATTCCTAATATCTCAGCAATTGAAGGGCCGACCTGTGAATATCCATCATCAGATGCTATGCATCCAGTCAGAATAAGATCATGATCTATATCTTTAATACAAGATGCCAGAACCTTGGCAGTAGCATATGCATCTGAATCCTCAAAGGCAGGATCATCGAGACGAATGGCAGTGTCTGCCCCTTTTGCCAGACCCATCCTGAGTGTATCTTCTGACTCCTTTGGCCCCATTGTGATGAGAGTTATCGTTCCACCGATCTTCTCTTTTATGAGAAGAGCCTCCTCTAAAGCATAGTTATCGGCCTCATTTATATTGAATACAAGACCATCCTTGACTATATCCTTCCCGGATTGGTCTATCTTTACTTCCGATTCTGAAGTATCCGGAACTCTTTTTATGCAAACAACAATATTCATACATCCTCCTATATTTAATCTATATCTGAATAGAAAAACTTATCTCTGTAAGACCATCTTTTTTACTTTTGTAAAACCGTTCACACTTATTTTGCAGAGATAGATCCCACTCGGAAGATCTCCTGGATTCCATACTACTCTATGCTCTCCCTTCTCATACCTGCCCTCGATAAGTTTTTCAATCTTCTTTCCAAGGAGATCATATACAGTTATAGTCACAAAACCGGCTCTGTTTAGACTAAAATAGACCGTTGTCGATGGATTAAAAGGATTTGGATAGTTTTGAAAAATAACATATTTTTCAGGATTTGTGCTGTTCAGGCAGCACCCATCATCCACAGAAGTCTCGCCGCCGGTTGTTGTATGTGCAACAAATCCATTATCACCTGCAATCCACCCTGTGTTTTTATCAATAAAAAATATATCGTTAAAATATTGATATATGCCTATATCCTTGACAACCCATGTTCCACCTCCGTCTGTTGTCTTAAGAACAGTTCCCCCGCTTCCCACTATCCAGCCGCAGTTCTCATCTGTAAACACGCATGACGTAAAATGGTGACTAAAAGGTGAAGTATGTTTTTTCCATGTAGTTCCGCCATCTGTTGTGTTGAGAATCGTGCTGTCATTTCCTACTACCCATCCAACATTTAAATTAACAAAATATAACGAATTCAATGCAACTGACCCGAATGCTCCGCTTGTCTGCTCTACCCAGCTTTCACCACCATCGGTACTCTTTAATATCGTACTGTTATCTCCAACACACCATCCTGTATCGGCATTGATAAAAAATATATCATACAACCAACAATCCGTTCCACTCGATATGACCTGCCAGTTTGCTCCTCCATCTGTAGTCTTAAGAATCTTTCCACTTGCACACGATATCCATCCTGTATCAGAATCAAAGAATTGAACGCTGTACAAATCGCTGCTTACGTTGCTGTTCTGAACAGACCAGTTGGTTCCTCCATCTGTAGTATGGAGAATAATTCCATAATCGCCAACTACCCATCCATTGTCCTGATCGACAAACCATAGAGAGTAGAAATCGTTTGATACATTTGGAGTCAGCTTTGTCCAAGAATTTCCCTGGTCAGTAGTTTTGATTATAGTGCTGTCTAAACCGGCTATCCATCCGACCGATTCATTAACAAAATAAATATCATACAAAGAATACGATACATTTGAGTTCTGCTCCACCCATCCATTCTGTCCATATGCTGCGATCGTGAGCAACAATAATGCAGCAATAGTAAGCATCGTTTTTTTCATTTTCACCTCTCTTGATTTTAGATTATTTCTTCGATGATCTCCGAAATATCACAAACCCTTATTTTTTCTTCATTTCCTGTTGTCTTAACTGCATCTTCGAGTGTCAGAAGACAAAACGGACATGCAGTGGCTAATATTTCTGCACCACTACTAACGGCGTCTTTAACTCTTATCTCTGCAAGCCTTTCTTCTTGACTCTCCGATTCTATCCACATTCGTCCGCCTCCACCTTCACAGCACAGACTTCGCTCTCGAGACCGATCCATTTCAATATATTCGACTCCAGGGATAGACTGGAGGATTTTTCGAGGTTCTTCAAAAATCTTATTCTGTTTACCCAAAAAACATGGATCGTGATATGTAATCTTACTCTTTAATTCTTTACTAAACTTTAAAATACCATCATCAATCAACATGCTGAAAAACTGTGTATAATGGAAAAGTTGATAATCGGCTTCCGGATAGTCATTTTTAAATGTATGGAAACAGTGAGGAGAAGTAGTCACCATCTTTGAAAATCTGTATTTTGAAAAGAGCTCAATATTCTTTTCCATACTTATCTCAAACAACCCCTTCTCACCCATCTTATTCATCTCGTTCGAACAGCAGTTCTCCTCATTTCCGAGTATTGCATAGTCCAGATTCAATCTATTCATAATTTTTATAATTGATCTTGCTACTTCCTGTACTCTTGTATCATAGGCTGCAGTACAGCATACATAATATAGGATATCCACAGACTCCCCTTCCTTCAGTATCTTGACCTTTTCATCACCAATCCACTCTGTTCTCTTCTCCCTTGCCCTGCCCCATGGATTACCATGCAAGAATGTACTCTCAAGAGCATCTCTAACCGCAGGCCTTATGCGGCCGCTCTCAATTATATCAGACCTCAGATGAATCACAAGATCCATTGGCCGTACCTTCTTTGGACACCGCTGGATACAGGTAGCGCAGCTCGTACATTCCCATATCTCCGTTCTCTCTGAAGGAACAAATTTTACACCTAGCAAAGCTTCATATATCAGCCTTCTCGGATTGAGGCGCGAACGCATCGAGACCGGACATCCTCCAGTACACCTTCCACACTGTATGCAATCGTATAGATTAAGTTCTCGACAAACAACATCTCCATTAATTGTCATAACAATCCCTTTATTAAAAATCGGCTATTTTTGTGAGCGTTATTTTTTACTTCAGCAGACTCCTTGCAATAACGATCTTCTGAATCTCAGAAGTGCCCTCATAGATTTCCATAACCTTTGCATCTCTATAGAAACGCTCCACAGGATAGTCTTTTGTATAGCCATATCCACCAAAAATCTGGACTGACTCACGCACGCAGTACATACATGCCTCTGCCGCCATATATTTTGCCATAGCAGCCTCTTTTGAGAAGCGCTCTGCCCCAGAGTCCTTTAATGATGCCGCTCTATAAACAAGCAGCCTTGCTGCATCGATCCTGGTAGCCATCTCGGCAAGCTTGGACTGGATCATTTCATACTCACATATGGGCCTTCCAAACGTTTTTCTCTCTTTTGAATACTGAAGCGCAGCATCCAGTGCTCCCTGAGCTATACCCACGGCCTGGGCTCCAATATCAATACGACTCGTGTCGATTGTATGCATTGCAATCTTAAATCCTTCTCCCTCTTCACCGAGCAGATTCTCTTTTGGTACTCTGCAGTTATCAAGAATCAGCTCGCAGTTTCCAGTAGCCCTTAGACCCAACAAATCCTCATGTTCACCAACACTAAAACCTTCAAATCCCTTCTCTACGATGAATGCACTTACCCCTTTATGTTTTTTTTCAACATCTGTCTTGGCAAACACTACAAAAATGGTTGCATGTTCACCATTTGTGATGAAACGCTTTGTACCATTAAGAACATAAAATTCTCCCTCCAGACGAGCAGTAGTCTCAATGCTTGCTGCATCTGAGCCGGCATTGGGCTCTGTAAGACCAAATGCTCCAATGTTTTCCCCTTTTACTAGCATTGGGAGATATTTTTTCTTTTGCTGATCTGTACCATACTTTATAATTGGATATGCGACAAGGCTCTGATTTACGGCCATGATTACTCCAGTAGAAGCACACACCTTCGAAATCTCCTCTACTGCTATAGCAAGAGATGTGAAATCCATTCCTCCGCCTCCATACTCCTCAGGAATGATTATTCCGAGAAGTCCGAGTTCCGCCATTTTTTTAACGTTGTCTACTGGAAATTCTCGACTCTTGTCTATCTCAACGGCTCTTTCTGTTAGCTCATTTGTAGCAAACTCCCTTACCATATCCTGAATCAATTTTTGATTCGAGTCCAATCGAAAATCCATATCTCCTCCTATAACTTAATAATTATATGAGTATTAAATATTCCATCCTACTTTCCAAGCAAATCTCTGGCAATTACGATTCGCTGTATCTCTGATGTACCTTCTCCAATCTCATTTAGTTTAGCATCTCTGAATAACCGTTCAACAGGATACTCCCCTGTCAATCCTGCCGGGCCAATTATGTTCATTGCCATCGACGTTACACGCATCGAAACTTCTGATGCATACAGCTTTGCCATAGCTCCCTCGCGCGTCACTCTATATTTTTTATCTTTGAGTCGTGCTGCATGATAGATCAGATGTCTTGCTGCAGAGACCTCCATGACCATATCGGCTACTGCCTTCTGAATGGTCTGAGATTTTTTAAGACCATTATCCTGAACATATTTGACTGCAACATCCAGAGCTCCCTGAGCCTCTCCCAATGCAAGAGCACCAATACTAATTCGTCCGCCATCGAGTGTTTCCATGAATACTTTGAATCCCTCATTTTCCTTGCCGAGCAGATTCTCCTTTGGTATTCTGCAGCCTTCAAAACTAAGCTCTGCAGTGTCAGAAGCCCTTAGGCCAAGTTTGTCCTCCTTCCTGACAACACTGAATCCAGGCATGCCCTTTTCTGCAATAAAGGCGCTTATACCGTGCACTCTCTTAGAACGATCGTGTGATGCCGTAAAGATTACTGTATCTGCATAAGATCCGTTGGTAATAAACCTCTTTGTACCATTAATTATATAATGGTCACCCTTTAGAACTGCCATTGTCTCAGTTGCCCCTGCATCAGACCCTGCATTCGCTTCGGTCAATCCAAATGAGCCAATGTGCTCACCACTTGCCAGCGGTATTAAATATTTCTTCTTCTGTTCACTGCTTCCGTAAACATATATCGGCCACACAACGAGCGATGTATGTGCTGCAAGTGTAATTGCAGTTGAACCGCAGATCCTTGCAATCTCTTCTATTGCTATTATATAGCTGAGATTATCAAGACCAGCACCTCCATAATCTTTGGGAATCGGAATGCCCATCCAGCCACGAGCAGACATATTTTTTATTATATCAAGCGGAAATTCCTCTCGTGCCTCCATTTCAGAAGCCTTTGGTGCAATACTGCTCAGAACAAACTCTCTTACCTCGTTTCTGAACCTCTCATGTTTATCATCCGATAATTCAGAGAGATATCGCTTCTCTTCCATATATTCTCTCCTTATACAGCCTTTTTAAATATACATGCAACAACTGTCTTATCATTCCCACCCATACTTATCATGAGTCCATATGGGCGATCAGAAGGAATCTCCACCTGACAATCTCCTGCCTGTCCTGTCAACTGATGCACGAGATCTACTGCCTGCCGTACCCCTGTTCCACCCGTATAGTGACCAAACCCTATTAATCCCCCCGTAGCATTGGTAGGAAGTTCTCCATCCGGAGCTGTTCTGCCATCAAGCACAAAATCAAATCCCTTACTATATTCAGCAAATCCTGCAGCCTCAAGCTCCAATATCCCACCAATTGTAAAGCAGTCATGAACTTCCAACACGCCTATATCCTTTGGTCCAAGACCCGTCATCCTGTATGCTTTTTCCACGGCCTTACCGACAGTTGTCATCCTTGTCTGATCGGGTGGAGATTTAGTCAAATCTGCTACAGCTATTCCATAACCAACAAGTTCAACAGCCTTTGACTTATCTACACCTATTCTCTTCAATCCATCCTCAGAGGCAACTATCAATCCAGAAGCTCCATCCGATACTTTCGAACAGTCATAGACATTTATGTGTTCACAGAACACTTTTGGATTCGGCTCAGTCATTCCGGCCTTAAAAAGATCTTCTATAGTGTTGTGATATTCCTGTGCCTTAGGATTCTTCCTTGCATTAAGAATTGCCCTCTCGTACCATCGTGCCATGGCTCTCCTGACCTTATCCCTGCCAAATTTCTTATAACATTCTCCTGCCCGGTCTGAAAATTTTGATGGGAAAAAATATGCATGTCCCTTTTTCCTCTCTCCTGCGAAATGACCCGCACCAGCCAGAATGTCTGCACCATAGATCGCCTTTACCGTATTCTGCACCTCTACTCCAATACAAAGAACAACATCTGCCGTTTCTGAAAGCACTATCCTTGTAGAAGTTGTAAGAGCTAGGCCTCCAGATCCGCAGGCCCCCTCCACTCGAACCATGGGCTTATATTCGAATGAGGGATCGATGTTTACCATCAGGCTGGCAAGATTTCCCTGCTTGTTAAATCGTGCTGCCATAAAATTACTTATTACTCCCTCATCAATATTTGTTACATCATTAATTTGTTGTATAACACCCCTTCCTGCCTCGTTTATATAGTGCTCTATCCCTGGACGCGGCTTCTTGGGATGAAACTCTTTGCGACCGGAACCAAAAGATATTGTATTATATGCTGCAGTAAAATAGACAGGTTTCCTTATTCTTTCCATCGATTCGCCTCCTATTGAAAATAAATTCTAAATGAAATCATTTATCGGGCCATATAAATGATAGAATCCATTTATAAGAACATTGTTTACATCCTCGATATTGTTTGCAACTTTTGTTCTGACGAGCTCCTCTCCAATTTCTCTTGAACGCTTGAAATAATTTTTAGCAAGCTCTGCTCCCATTGTTGTCATCTTCTTCATATTGCCGAAAATCATGCTCAATTTTGATTCCCTGTCTGGATCGATCAGAAGAGTTCTCCACGACATCCAGCCATCCGGCAGCAAGCCAAGCCTTTCATCAACCCTGCCAGTCCATCCATCTTTATCAAAGGCTATATATTCCCCTTTATCTATATCATAAATGCCGGTCGGACGATTCTTCTCATATTTCAAAAAACCATCCTTCTGAGTTCCATCTGCATATTGACCTCCAAGCAGTTTTCTGTCGACCATCATATCTATTAAATCGCTCTGCAAAACTTCATCCTTAATGTGTTTCGTCATTACTTTCATGATAAGCTGGCATACCTCAACTCCAACATAATCTATTAGCTGAAAAATTCCCATTGGGCGTATCAGAAAATCCTGACTTATTTTATTTATCGCATAAATTGCTTCAACCATAGAAAATGTATCGGAAAGTCTTTTAACTTCATTTGTTGCATGGAGTATGTCCCTCATGAAGTGCCCATTACCTATGAATCCGGCAACATCATTGGAGAGTATTATCTTTTTCCTGAGCCGTTTACCGATTTCATGAGAAATATCTACAAGATCTTTTTTAGTAGACTCTGCAGGAATCAACTCGGCAAGTTTTTGAACGGCAGGTGGATTGTAGAAGTGAAAACCTATTATTCTTCCTCCAAGACCAGCTCCCTGGTCTATTATATGAATCGGTATGGAGGATGTATTTGTAAAGAAAAATGTTTCTTGTGAACACAACTCTCTGACCTTTGTTAGAACATCCACCTTGATCTCTTCATCTTCCACTATTGCTTCAAAAACCATTCTTGCATTCTTTATTACAGAGAGATCCGTTGCAGGACGAATAACATTCAGCACATCCTGTGTGAACTGATTTATTATCTCACTATTTTCAATAAGATCCTCTCTCTGTTTATATAAATCTCTAAGCATGACACAACTCTTCTCTGCACTCTTTGTAGCCTGAGTCCTTATGTATGAGATCAGTCCATCGAGCGGTTTCTCGGCTACATCGACTGCATATAAGTAGAAACCCTTGTCTGGATTTTTGATTTTTAATTTTACCATTTCCTGGGCCAGCAGAAGTACTATTCCACTACCCATCTTTCCCCCTGCCCCAAGCACTGCTACATTCTCTAATCGTTCATCAAGAGTCATATCCGTTTCCTCCAATTGTTTTCGACAACCAATCTAAATATAAACAACAAATGCAAAAGTTCAAAATTAGATATAGTTCAGGATTCAAACTCTGGCTTCCTCTTTTCGAGAAAAGCAATCATACCTTCCCTTGTCTGACCGGACGCAAAGCAGAGACCAAATGCATCTGCTTCGAATGCTCCAGCAGTGTCGATGTCTGTCTGCATACCACGATTTACACACTCCTTGACCATCCTGATCGATACAGGCCCTTTTGAAAGAATCTTTTTGGCCAGTTCCCTTGCCTCATCCATGAGTCTATCGTGAGGCACTACTTTATTAACCAATCCCAACCTGTATGCCTCCTCTGCATCTATCATGTCACCTGTCAAAAGCATCTCTTTTGCCTTGGATATACCGATCAGCCTTGGAAGACGTTGTGTGCCTGCAAAACCAGGAGTCACTCCTAAATTAACCTCTGGCTGGCCAAATTTTGCCTTCTCAGAGGCTATTCTAATATCACATGCCATTGCAAACTCACATCCTCCTCCAAGTGCAAAACCATTGATTGCACCAATAAATACTCTATCCATTAGCTCCATGCGCCTGAACACATGCTGTCCAAGAAGAGAAAATTTCCTCGACTGCTGGCCATCCATATCCTTCATCTCTACAATATCTGCACCAGCCACAAATGCCTTACCCTCACCCGTTACGATTAAGACTCTGATCATGTCCTCTCTTTCAATCTCATTGAAGAGATGATTCAGCTCATGAAATGTACTGGAGTTTAATGCATTTAGCGCTTCAGGTCTGTTCATGCGAATGATACCAATCCTTTCTTCTTTCTCAAAAATAAGATTCTTGTAATCCATTCCGCCCTCCATATTAAAATATTATTTCAAATTTTCTTCACATAGTTCTATTAGTACTCCATGACAGCTCACTGGTGAAAGAAAGACTATCTTTCTTCCATGTGCACCGATTTGGGCTTCTTCTGTCACCAGTTCTATTCCCTTTTTCTTGAGTTCGTTAATTGCACGATCTATGTCAGCAACTCGAAAGGCTATATGGTGAAGCCCTTCTCCCCTCTTCTCTAAAAACTTTGCAACAGGTGTATCAACATCCATCGGCTCTATCAGTTCTAAAATCTCATTCCCTGCCTCAATCTCCGCTATTCTAATCTTTCTTTCAGTAATTGTTAGCTTCCTCAGAAGTTTTAATCCCAAGATATTTTGATAAAAATTTATGGCCTCCTCAAGTGATCTGACTGCAATTCCTATGTGGCTTATGTTTTCAATCATACGTTCCAAAGACTCCTCTCAATGTTTTACATATCTCTCCAAGCGTACCGCCCTTATCTACTACCTCTAATATTGGATAAATCAGGTTCTCATCTCCAGAAGCCTTGTTCTCCAAATCTGACAATGCCCTTCTAAGCGCTGTGGAATCTCTACTGGATCTGTATTTTGTTAATTCTTCCTTCCTCTCTTCTTCTATATCTTCGCAAACCCTCAACGTTTCGATCAATTGTTTTTCACTGCTTATAAATGAGTTGACTCCGATTACCATCTGCCGACTCTCTTCAATATCTCTTTGCTGTTTGTAAGCACTATCCTCTATTGTCCTCTTTGAGTATCCACTCTCCAGACATCCGATCGCTCCACCTCTTGATTCTATCTCTTCCATTAACTTCATTACCCCTGATTCGATCTCCGATGTCATATATTCGACACTATAGGAGCCTCCAAATGGATCGATAGTATTCGCCACTCCCGATTCATGTGCCAGTATTTGTTGAATCCTCAGGGCAATGGTTTGAGACTTCTGTGACGGCAGAGCAAGCGCTTCATCATAGCTGTTTGTGTGAAGACTCTGAGTACCACCCATTACAGCAGCAAGGGCCTGAAGTGTAACTCGTACTATGTTGTTCTCTGGTTGCTGGGCAGTCAGTGTAGAACCGCATGTCTGAGCATGGAACCTGAGCATCCACGACTTCTTATTTTTTGCCCCGAACCGTTCCCTCATCAATCTGGCCCATATTCTTCTGGCCGCACGAAACTTTGCTATCTCCTCTAAGAAATTATTGTGCACTCCAAAAAAGAATGATATTCTCGGCGCAAACTCATCGATATCTATCCCACGCTGCAGTGCTGCTTTTATGTAACATATGCCATTCGTGAAGGTAAATGCTAGCTCCTGAAGTGCATTGGCACCCGCCTCTCTAATATGATAACCAGAAATAGATACCATGTTCCACATCGGTAGATGTTTTATACAAAACTCCCACAGATCAATTGATAATCTTATGGAAGGCATAACCGGAAAAATGTAGTTTCCTCTTGCAAGATATTCCTTTAATATGTCATTCTGCACAGTACCTCTGAGACTTTTCAGATCTATTCCCCTCCTCCTTGCGAGTGCAATATACATCGCAAAAATAACTGGCGCGGTTGCATTTATTGTCATGGATGTTGAGACTTTTTCCAGTGGTATGCCATGGAATATTCTCTCCATATCTTTCATTGTGCTAACCGGCACTCCAACACGACCAACCTCTCCTGCAGACAGGGGATGGTCTGAATCGTATCCAAGCTGAGTAGGCAAATCGAATGCTATTGAAAGACCTGTTTGTCCCTGGTCAAGAAGGTAGCGAAAGCGTCTGTTCGTCTGGCGCGAGTCCCCAAATCCAGAGTATTGACGCATTGTCCACAACCTACCCCTGTACATTGTAGAATAGATCCCTCGAGTAAATGGATACTCTCCAGGATTTCCAAGATCGTTTTCATATATAAAGCCCCTGAGCTGTTCTGGTGTATGAAATCCTTCCCCTTGCTTCATGATCTATTCTATTTTTCCTCTATTTTTCAACATCTTCTCATCTTGTTATAACAACAAGTTTCTCTCCCTTCTCCACCCTTGCCCCCCTCTGGATAAATATCTTTTCAATAGTGCCGTCAACAGGGGTTCTTAGCTCATTCTCCATCTTCATTGCTTCCAGTATTACAAGCGGTTCTCCTATCCTGACGCTCTTTCCAATCTCCACTTTAACATCGATAACCATTCCCGGCATCGGTGCAGTAATTAGCTCTCTTTCCTCATCTGCGCATGCGACACTCCTTTTATGCGTATCTGTTAATCCTCTTGCTACAGAAACATCGAAAGATGTGTTATTAAGAGAGACCAAGAATCTACTGCCATTTCCAGAACACCATACTTCAAAGGGCCTCGAATCAATAATCATCGATTTTATCGATCCAGAACTCTCTTCTCCAAAATCTAAATCAACAGCCCTGCCATCGCAAAAGACAACTCTCCTGCCTCCCTTTTTAACTATCTCCACCATAAAGGTTCTATTTTCAATGGCTACTGAATATTTCAATCTAACGATTCCCTCCTTCCAGCCAGCTTCCACGGACTTATCCTGTTAAGCGCTTTATCATCCACTCTTTCTTGATTATTTTCATGATAAAAAAGTGCCGCAACTATTGCTGCTGCTTTTTTCTCTGTGCTAGTATATTTCCTGTCCCTTCTCTCTGTCTCATCGATGAAATGTGTGTTGATATCTCCCCTGCGAAACCTTTCGTCTTTCATTACAGATCTGTGAAAATCTATTGTTGTTTTTATTCCAGTAATAATATATTCAGAAAGTGCTCTGTGCATTCTATTTATTGCGGTCATTCTATCTTCTGCCCAAACAATCAATTTTGCAATTATTGGATCGTAATATACGGCTACCTCATATCCCTGATATACTCCACTGTCCACTCTTACCCAAGGACCAGCAGGCTCTCGTAAAATTTCTATCTTTCCACAGCTCGGCATAAAGTCTGATTCAGGATCTTCTGCATATATCCTGCACTCGATAGAATGACCATTAATTCTTATCTTTTTCTGATCGAGCATCATCTTCATGCCTTTTGCAATCCTGAACTGCTCACCGACAAGATCGATTCCTGTTATCATCTCAGTGACAGGATGCTCAACCTGAAGCCTTGTATTCATTTCCAGAAAATAGAAATTTTTATCTCCATCCAGTAAAAACTCTATTGTCCCAGCATTTGTATATCCCACAGATTTTGCAGCAGCAACTGCCGCCTCTCCCATCTCTGAACGCAGCCTCTCATCTATTGCAGTCGATGGCGACTCCTCTATCAACTTCTGATGTCTCCGCTGAATCGAACACTCCCTTTCTCCAAGGTGGATAGTATTTCCATAATCATCTGCCAATATTTGAAACTCGATGTGTCTTGGCTTATCAATATACTTTTCCAGATATAGTTTCGGACTGCCAAATGACGATTGAGCCTCCTTTTTGCATAGCTCATAACTGGCATTGAGATCATCTTCATTATTGCAAACACGCATTCCCTTTCCTCCACCTCCTAAAGCAGCCTTTATCAGTACAGGATATCCTATCTCTCTTGCACAGTTCTTCATTGATTCGACAGAATTCAGTCCCCTGTTTATTCCCGGTATTGTTGGCACTCCTGCCTTGCTTACCTTTTTCCGTGCTAATGTCTTATCACCCATTGCGCGCATAGCCTCTGGTCCTGGACCAATAAAGACAATACCCTCGTCCAGACATCTTTGTGCAAAATCTGCACTCTCTGCTAAAAACCCATATCCGGGATGAATCGCATCGCATCCTGCCTTTTTTGCTGTCTCTATGATCGTTTCTGTATCAAGATAGCTTTGCTCTGCAGGAGCAGGCCCAATGTTGTATGCTTCGTCTGCCCGATAAACATGAAGCGACTCTCTGTCGGCCTCAGAATAGACAGCCACAGCCTTCATGCCCATCTCATGACAGCCCCTTATTATGCGTAGTGCAATCTCACCCCTGTTTGCAATTAAAACCTTTTTGAAAGGCCTCTTCATAAAGGAATATTTCCATGTTTTTTTGGAGGAAGCTTATCTCTTTTATTTTCAATCAGTTCTAAACCCTTTATCAGTTTCGGCCTGGTCTCTTTCGGCTCTATTACATCATCTATATATCCCCTAGCCGCAGCAACATATGGATTGGCAAATTTTTTACGATACTCTTCAACCAGCTCCTCTCTCATTTTTTCTGGATTCTTCGAACTCGCTATCTCCCGTCTGTAGATGATGTTTATCGCACCCTCAGGACCCATTACTGCTATCTCTGCACTCGGCCAGGCAAAGTTTAAATCTCCCCTTATTTGTTTAGAAGAAAGTACACAGTATGCTCCGCCGTAAGACTTTCGAGTTATTACTGTTATTCTTGGCACTGTTGCCTCACATAAGGCATACAGAAGTTTTGCCCCGTGCTTTATAATACCTCCGTGTTCTTGTGAGATTCCTGGCAAAAATCCTGGAACATCTTCAAAAACTATGATTGGAATATTAAAGGCATCGCAGAAGCGAACAAATCTTGCACCCTTTATGGAAGCGTCTATGTCCAAACATCCTGCAAGAACAGAAGGCTGCTGTGCAACAATACCAACAACCCTTCCATCGAGGCGTGCAAATCCTACTATTATATTCTGTGCATATAACCTCTGAACCTCTAAAAAACTCTCTCTATCGAAGACTCTCTCTATGATCTCCTTCATCTCATAGGGCTGATTTGGATTTTCAGGTACTATATGATTCAACTCCTCATCCATTCTCTCCGCATCATCTGTCGATCTTATTCGAGGAGGATCTTCCATATTATTCAGTGGAAGGTAATCAAAAAACCTTCGAATCTCATCGATACACTCCTCATCGCTGTCTGCAATGAAATGAGCCACACCCGATTTCTCTGCATGTACCCTTGCACCCCCTAAACCATCGAAGCTTACATCTTCATGAGTGACTGCTCTAACAACATCGGGTCCTGTGATAAACATGTAACTGGTCTTATTCACCATGAAAACAAAGTCTGTCAGTGCAGGAGAATAGACAGCGCCTCCAGCACATGGACCCATTACTGCAGAAATCTGTGGAATGACTCCAGAAGCCTGAACGTTACGCCAGAACACCTCTGCATAGCCTGCAAGGCTGACTACACCCTCCTGTATTCTTGCGCCGCCAGAATCGTTTAGCCCAATAATGGGTATTCCCCCCTTCAGGGCCATGTCCATTATCTTGCATATCTTCTCAGCATGTGCCATTGAGAGAGTACCACCGAACGCTGTAAAATCCTGCGAAAAGACATAGGTTGGCCGTCCATTGATTTTTCCCCATCCCGTAACAACACCATCTCCCAATATCTTTCTCTTTTCCATACCAAAATCGTGTATGCGATGGGTTACATAGGCATCAAATTCCTGAAAAGTGTCAGGGTCGAGAAGAAGTTCTATGCGCTCACTAGCAGTGAGTTTTCCTGCATCATGCTGCCTCTTGATCCTTTCCTTTCCACCCCCCTCTTTGGACTTTTCCCTTAATTGGTGAAGCCTTTTAATTCCATCATTCACTTTCTCCCCCCATTAATATTTATCATTGACATCAAACTAATCATTACCTCACCCACTCTGGTAATTTAGAAATAGTTATTCCAAGAACAGGAACAGCAAGAAGATATACTATAATTGTAGTAATAATCATTCCAATAATATTCATCCCAAAACCAGTCCTGGCCATCTGCGGGAGTGTAAGGTATCCTGAACCAAATATAACTGCATTTGGCGGTGTTGCTACTGGAAGCATGAATGCAAGCGAAGCTGCTATTGTTCCGGCTACCATTAATAGATATGGATGAACTCCCATTCCTATAGAGGTAACCGCCAGAATTGGCATGAATATACTTGTCACCGCTGTATTAGATGTTACTTCTGTTAGAAAATCGATTGTCAATATTACTACAATCACAGCAACTATTAGTGGCACTGCTTTTAATGCATTAAGATTTGTTCCTATCCAATTTGCAAGGCCACTGATCTTGAACTCATGGGCCAGTGCCAATCCTCCTCCAAAAAGGATTAATATTCTCCACGGAATCCTGACGGCAACCTCCCAATCTAGAAGAAATCTGCCCCTCTTTAAATTTACGGGAATCATGAAAAGGAGAAGCGCAGAAAAAATAGCAACCGTACTGTCGTGAACCGTTTTTTCTATCCCTAAAAGATTGGACCAACCTGGAATTGTAAGAATTCCGATATCGATATTCTTTCTAAACATCCACCCAAATGCAGTTAATAGAAAGATTACCAGTATATATTTTTCTTCCCTCCTCATCGGTCCAAGTTCTTCAAGCTTTTTTTTAATGATCTCTCTCCCCCCAGGCAGGACCTTTATTTTAATCGGATGGGCAATCCTTGTGAGATAGAACCATGTGATAGGAAGAAAAAGAACTACAAGAGGAAACCCAACCAAAAACCACTGGAAAAAACTAATCTCACCTGCCTTTGGAAAAAGTTTTTCAACCTGTGCGGCAAATATTATATTGGGCGGTGTACCGATAAGCGTGCCTATGCCTCCGATACTGGCTGCATATCCTATTCCAAATAGTAGGACAGTACAGAAAGATCGCATCTCTTTGTCAGAGCTGTTTTTGGAGCCTGCGGTCAAAGATTCACAATGTTTTGCAATGGCCACTGCAATTGGAAGCATCATCATGGCAGTTGCGGTGTTGGATATCCACATCGATATAAATGCAGTTGCTATCATCATGCCGAGCACTATCCTATTTGGAGTCACACCAAGAAGCTCTATCGATTTAAGAGCAATTCTTCTGTGAAGACCCCATCTCTCAATAGAGACGGCCAGAAAAAATCCTCCCATGAAAAGAAAGATGTTTCTGTCACCGTATTGATGTGCAACCTCCTGTACAGTATCCACGCCCAATATTGGAAAAATGACCAAGGGAATCAATGCTGTTGCAGCCATTGGTACTGCCTCTGTTATCCATAAGAATGCCATTATAACAGTGACACAAAGCGTCTTATAAGAGGCAGGGTTCATGGATTGAGGATGTGGAAGAAAAATCATTATAAGAAAAATGGGTATTGATGTAAACAATCCAACTCTCTGTCTTATAGTAAATTCTCTTTCCAAAATATAATCCCTGTATCTAAAAGGTTATATCGGGTAATTTAATCTTGTGTTCATCAAATGCGAATTCATCAGGATCGATACCAATTGCCAGGCCTAAAAGCTCGAGATAATGAAACACAGGCATCCTCTCCATCTCACTACCTGCAAGAATATATTGACCCGTATCATAATTAAGAATGCATGAAGGACAGTGGGACACAATAGCATCCGCACCAACCATTTTCGCACCCTTAATTTTTCTTATTATCAGTTTCGACATGATGTCCCTATCTACAAGTCCCACACCAACACCACAGCAGAGATTCTTGTCTGGATAGTCTGGTGTTTCCAGGCCTATGGCCCGACACAACTCATCGAGCTTCTCTGGATAAAGTGGATCGTCTGTCTTTAAGATGTTTGAAGGCCTAGTAAAATGGCATCCAACATGTACTGCTACACGAAGTTTAATTGGTCTTGTGGCATAATCTTCAATTTTCTTTAATCCTATCCTTTCATAAAGCAACTGCTCAAGGTGGATCACTTCAATCTTTCCATTATACTCTCTGCCCGTTTCCTTAAGAATCGAATTAATTTCTTCTTTGATTTTTTTATCTCTCATCTCCTCCTGTGCCATTCTGAGTGTTTCAAAACAGCCAGAACAGAGAGTAAGTATGTTAAGATCCTCCTCCTCAGCAATCGTTAAATTCCTTGCTGCAAGAGCCAGCCATGTTTTGTGATCGATTGCCTTAGTAGAAACTGGATCGGGACAGCATGAAAATGGAAGATCAACAATATCTACACCAAGCTCTGGTAAGACTCTCCGCGCTGATAGTTCGATCCAAGGCAGGCGGAACTGTATTGTACACCCCCAGAATAGCGCATATCTTTTTATTTTCTCATTCATCATCTAATGTTCTAGAGATTTCCAGCAGATCGAAGAATCCACTCTTTTGAAGTATTTTTTTTATTTCATCTAAAGATGGCTGCATTATCTCAGGAAGACCGAGCTCTCTTCTAATCTTTTTTATTCTATCATTGTATCGAATTAAAAATCCAGAGGCCAGTTCTCCCCCATTCCTGATTATCAAGTTAGGTACTCGCTCACCAGACCTGAAGGCCAGATTCTTCAGTTTGAAAAATATACCTGTCAGAGCCACTCCCTGTGGACAGTGCTCCTGACATGAATAACATCCACCACACCACCACAGACTGAGCTCATTAAAAATATTGGAAAAATCGTTCCTGGAAAGCTTATATATTATTCGACGAGGATTTTTCTCAGAGTCGACCTGAAAGACAGGACACGAACTTGCACACGTTGTACATTGCAGACATGGTAAAACCTGCCTCGACAACTCCTCAAGTTCAATCATTATAAAATCCTCTTTTTCTCTAATCATCTCCGATATATCGCCCACTCTAACTATCCGCCTTTTTTTTGACATTCCTTGCATGTTCCTGAGCAACTCTCGACATCTTTATCATCATGTTCTGAAACTTTTTGCCCTCTCCTGCTGAAATCCACTCTATATGGAAACGCTTCTGATCGATATTGTTCTTCTCCATCCATCTTCTGATGCGTCTTTCTCTTTTTATAGCAAAGCGATTACCAGATATAAAATGACAGTCCTGCGGATGACATCCGGTAAGTGCTACAGCACCAGCACCGAGTTTAAATGCCTCGTAAACGAAATCTGGATCCACTCTTCCAGAACACATTGTCCTTATAACCCTTCCATTTGTAGGATACTGCATTCTCGAGACCCCAGCAAGATCTGCACCTCCATAACTACAGAATGTACAGGCAAAGCAGATAACCTTTTGCTCAGGTTTATTTCTCAGTGCAGCTCTAACCTGTTCGAGTATCTGCTCATCTGTGAAGTGGCGCATTATTATGCAGTCTTCAGGACAATCAGCAGCACATGTGCCACATCCCTCACAAAGTGCTTTGTTTACTACCGCAGGCGTCACTCCCTTCTCTTCTATTGTTATTGCCCCATAGGGACATCTGTTCAAACAGGTACCACAGGATATGCAACGCGAACCATCGACCTCTGCAAAGATCGGCTCAATCTTTACTTCACCCTGTGCCATAAGCTGGGCAGCCCTCACCGCAGCAGCACTCGCCTGTGTCACGCTCTCCTTGATATCCTTGGGCGACTCCACGCCACCGGCTATAAATATCCCTCTTGATGCAGTATCTACAGGTTTTAGCTTCGGGTGAGCCTCCAGCAAGAATCCATTTGGCCCTCGAGGCAGTGGAATCGGTACAACCTTGGGATCCGGAGGGTCTGCACCTATGGATAGAACGACCATCTCAAATTCGGGGGATATGAAGCGGTTCTCATTCTGATCCTCAACAAATATTCTAAGATTTCTTGAATCTGGATCCTCCTGGATCTCCGAAGGACGTCCCCTTATAAATCTTACTCCTTCTTCCCTAGCCCTCTTATAGAGCTGCTCAAATCCTTTTCCAAAAGCACGGATATCTATGTAAAAAACTGTAACATCTATCTCCGGCCAGTGTTCCTTTATCAGAAGAGTCGATTTAATTGTTTCAAGACAGCAGAAATTTGAACAATATGTATTAAAACGAACATCACGAGATCCCACACACTGTATGAATCCAACACTCTTTGGCTGCCTCATATCACTCGGTCTCACGAGATTGCCCTCTGTTGGGCCAGAAGCATTGAACAGTCTTTCAAATTCGAGGGTCGTCAATACATTTGGATACCTCCCCCAGCCATATTCTGGTATTAGAGAAGCATCGAAGGGTTTGAAGCCCGTTGCTATTATGATTGTGCCTATCTCTATCTCTTCTATCCGGTCGCGATCATCATAATTTATGCAATCTGCTCCTTTTTCACGACAGACCTCCCTGCACTTTCCGCATTTAATAGGATTAACTCCATGACAGTGTTCAATGTCTATGAGGTACTGGGAAGGCACGGCTTGAGGAAATGGCATATAGATTGCCTTTCTCCATGACAGATGGCCATCTACCTCCCTCGGTACAGCTATCGGACAAACACTTGTACATTCATCGCATGCTGAACACTCATCAGTAACATACCGCGCCTTTCTCAATATTTTTGCCGTAAAATTACCTACATATCCTTTTATCTCTATTACCTCTGAGTAAGCCATCAGGGTTATGTTTGGATGGTTCTGTACGTCCGACATCTTTGGGCCTAGTATGCATATAGAACAATCCATTGTGGGAAATGTCTTATCCAGCACAGCCATGATTCCGCCAATAGAGGGAGACTTTTCAACAAGATATACCTTGTATCCAGAATCTGCCAGATCAAGCGAGGCCTGAATACCTGCCACACCTCCACCTATCACAAGTGCACTCGGCCTGATTTTTACCCTCGGCTCTATCTGAGGCTCAAGAAGTCTTGCCTTTGCAACGGCCATCTCAACCAGCTCAAATGCCTTCTGAGTTGCCTTTGCCGGTTCATGCTGATGCACCCATGAACACTGCTCTCTTATATTAGCCATTTCAAACAGATAGGGATTTACACCTGCCGATGCAGTGGTCTCTTTAAAGGTCTCAAGATGAAGCTTTGGTGAACAGGATGCAACGACGACCCTGTTGAGCTTATTTTCTCTTATAGCCTTTCTTATCGATGCCTGGCCCACATCGCTGCAGCTGTACTTATTTGTATCAACAAAAACAACATCATCTATTTTTTCTGCCATTTTTGCCAGTTTCTCTATATCCACAGTGGCAGCAATGTTTCTTCCACATCCGCAGATAAAAACACCTATCCTGAGATTCTTGCTTTCGTTATTCATCAACTCTGACTCTCTTTTCCCAATTTTATTCCAACCTTGAAGGCAGCGATATTCTTCTCTGCCAGTCCCGGCCACTCTTCTGCGATCGTCTTCTCTATCTCTAAAGCATCTCCGATCTTTAGAATAGAATGTAATGCACCGACCAGTACTATGTTTGAACCTATTCGATTCCCAAATATCTTTTCTGAAGCGAGTGTTGCGGATATCAAATAAATCTTGCCCCTAAACTGTTTAATAGAAAATCTTTTGAGTGATACCATCTCTGGATCTATGATGAGATGTTCTATGAATCCATTTTTAACTTCAGATACAAATTTAATAAAAGATTCGTTTGACATACATATCAAAACCTGCGGGGTCCGAATTTTAGGAAAATCTATCTCCTCATCGGAAATTATCAGGTCAGAGTATGAGAGTCCTCCTCTCGATTCTGGACCGTAATTTTGTGACTGACATACAAACTTATTAGTGCTCTTTATTAAAGACTTTCCCAATATCGTGGCTGCAGACTGCAACCCCTGTCCACCAGCTCCTGCAAATCTGATTTCGATTCTATTTTTTATTTCACCACTATTCATGATCCCTTCATTGATGCTTCAATTATTCTTCTGTATTCATGTGTAAATTCGGCTCTATTGAGTTTCACAAACTCGCCACACACGATCTTTGTTAAATCCGACTTTGCATCACCAGGAGAAACAGTAAATGGTTCCACAACTTCTGAAATATCCTCAAAAATTTTAAGCATATCTATTGAATCACCCATTTGATTGTATTTGCCAAAATATGTGGGACATGCCGATACTATCTCAATGAATGCCATGCCGAATTCCCTTGCATGAAGAATCGCATTTGCAAAGGAGTCCTCCATTCTGACCTGATGTAGTGCAGTCCATCTGGCAACATATGTTGCGCCAGAGGCTGCTGCCAGTTCAACCAGATTAAAGGTCCTCTCAATATTACCGTACGGAGTAGATTGCGTCAGATACTCACCCTTTGGTGTGGTGGGTGCCATCTGCCCGCCTGTCATTCCATAGATGAAATTGTTCACGCAGACTACCGTAATTCCAATATTCCTCCTTGCAGCGTGAATGAGATGATTACCACCAATCGCCACTATATCACCATCGCCAGAGAAAACCACAACATCGAGTTCTGGATTTGCAATCTTTACACCAGTGGCAAAAGGAATCGTTCTTCCGTGAGTTGTATGAAACGCACCGGTATTAAAATAACCGCTTGCCCTTCCTGTACATCCAATACCAGAAACTACTACAAGATTGTTCCTGTTTTCAATCACCCTATCAAATGCTCTGGCCATGCATGAGATTGTGGAACCAATCGTGCACCCGGAACAGAAAACAAATGGAAGTCTATCTCCTCTTATCCATTCTGAAAGAGGATGTCCATACTCTTTTAATTCGCCTTCAATCAATTTTGGATCTCCTCCAATATTTCCAGGGGATGTATGGGTTCTGAAGATGGCCTTGCAATAAGATCTATCTTTGTTGAACCTGTGAACCTATCCACCTCATGAATTATCTGTCCATAGTTCAACTCTACTACCACAACTCTCTTTACCCTCTTTGCCAGATCTCTTATCTGCTCCTCAGGAAATGGCCAGATTGTACGCAGTCGTAGCATGCCGATCTTCATCCCCCTGCGCCTCCCCTCCTTTACTGCACCCTTTGCACTTCTTGCACTTATTCCATAGGAAACTATTCCGATCTCTGCATCTTCCAACATGAACTGATCGACTCGAGTTATTTTATCCCTGTTGGTTCTTATCTTGTCATTCAGCCTCTTTACAAGCCTGTATTGAGCCTCGGGTGTCATATCTGGATATCCTCTCTCGTCGTGAGTCAGCCCGGATGCATAGAATCTATATTGAGAACCAAAGATAGCCATTGTCGGAACCAAATCTTTATTCGATTTAAATGGTCGATACTCTTCTGGAGATGTTCTCGGGACCTTTCTATTTTTCAATCTAATCTTCTCTCTTGGTGGAATTATCAATTTTTCCTTTAGATGTACAATTGTCTCGTCTGCAAGAACTATAACCGGTACTCGCCATCTTTCTGATAGGTTAAATGCATCGATCATCATGTCGAATGCTTCCTGTACAGAGTATGGTGCAAGTGTGATTATCTCATAATCGCCGTGAGAACCCCATTTTGGCTGCATCACATCTCCCTGACCCGTCTTTGTCGGCTGACCAGTACTGGGCGAGGCCCGCATTGCATTTACTATAACTATGGGTGCCTCTGTCATTACTGCCAGACCTATCGACTCGAGCATCAATGAGAATCCTGGACCCGATGTTGCAGTCATCGCCTTTTTACCGGCATATGAGGCTCCGATACACGCAACCGATGATGCTATCTCATCCTCCATCTGGATAAAGCTGCCGCCTACTTGCGGAAGCCTCTTTGACATGTGTTCTGCAATTTCTGAACTCGGAGTGATCGGGTATCCTGCAAAGAAACGACATCCAGCGGCAATTGCTCCCTCGGCAATCGCCTCATTGCCCATTACATAGTGTATTCCAGTCAATACTGACCTGTCACTCTTCATCTCTATTCCTGACACCGCCTTCCTCTCCTTTCGATCTCTTTGGCTTCAGGAAAATTGCAAACTCAGGACAGTGACGGTAGCAATTCATACACTCATCACAATTTTCATCTGCTACCACTTTTACAAAATAGTTTCCCCTGGTGTTAAATTCATCTGTCGTCAACTCCAGGACATCATTCTTACAAAAGGTCAAACATATCTTACAAGATGTTCCTTTGCAGAGCTCAGGTATTATTACAATCTCCATACTCCTCTGGATCTTGGGTTTATCGAACAGAGGTGTCCGCTCTCTTTTGTGCTTATGCCTTGTCATCATCAATTCTTATAAAATTTTTCTATAGCCATCTTCGATGCAAGTACTATCGAATAGAATTTAGAATCGTCACTATCCGCTCTCGATGTTAAAACAACTGGAGCAGTCGTACCTACAACTATTGATGCAGCAGTGCCCCTTGCCAGAAGCGTTGTGGACTTGTAGAATGTGTTTGCGGTCTCGATATTCGGAAATATCAATATATCTGCCTCTCCATTTATGGGACTCTCGAGTCCCTTTATCTTGCAGTGTTCTTTAGATATTGAAACGTCGAGGGCAAGAGGGCCGTCAACAATCGCTCCCTGAATCTGTTTTCTCTGTGTCATTGCAGTTATCACGGCAGCATCTACGGATGACTGCATTTTGAAACTTATTGTCTCTGTGGCAGAAACAAGCGCAGCCTTTGGCATCTTAATGCCAATTGCATGTGCAACCTCTATTGTATATTTAAGTATCTCTACCTTCTGGTCAAGATCTGGACTCGGAATTATTGCAGCATCTGCAATTATCAAAAGCTTTGGATATGCTGGAATTTCCATCAATGCTGCATGACTGAGGAGTCCATCCTTTGGAAGCAGTCCATTGTCCTTATCGAGTATTGCCTTCATATATGTCGCAGTGTTCACCAACCCCTTCATCAATATGTCTGCCCTCTTTTCTCTAACCATCCTTACTGCCTCTGCTGCTGCTTCACTCTCATCAGGAATATCTATGACCTCAAAAAGTGAGACATCTATACCCCTCTCCTCCACTACTTTTTCTATTTTCCGCATATCTCCTACTAATACTGCTTTTACTACACTCTCTTTTACTGCATGCGCTATTGCCAGTATTGTATCGAGATCCTGACCTGCTGCTACTGCCAATGTTGGAGTCGTGTCTATCTTTACACTCTCCAAAAGGTCACTCAATTTATGTATCGGTTTCACAATAGCTCCTATAATCTAGTATACTTTTGGTTTCTCCTCACCGCGCAGGACCCTCAGTGCCCCCTCTGCAAGGGCCATCATCTCCTTTTCACCATGCGAGACAAAGATGCGGGCTATCCACCTTACTCTTTCCTTTATCATTCTGACAAGCTCATCGTCATATGTAAGTCCACCGGATAAAACAATTCCATCTACTCTGCCTTTCAATACGGTAGCACATGCTCCAATCTCCTTGGCGATCTGGTATGACATTGCCTCATAAATGAGTCTTGCCTTTTGATCTCCTTTTTCGATCATCTCCTTTGTCTTACGCATATCATTTGTACCAAGATAGGCAACCATACCAGCATTTCCTACAAGTCGCCTCTTTAACTCTTCCTTTGTATATTTGCCAGAAAAACAAAGTTCAAGAAGTTGGCCAGCAGGAACTCCTCCTGCTCTCTCTGGAGCAAATGGACCATCACCATCAAATGCATTGTTTACATCTATAACCCTGCCTCTTTTATGAACTCCTACAGAAATCCCTCCTCCCATGTGTACAACCACAAGGTTCATCTCTTCATACTCTTTATCAAGCTCTGCAGCAACTCTTCTGGCTATTGCCTTCTGATTGAGAGCATGAAATATGGAACGCCTCTCAATTTCCGGTATACCCGATATCCTTGCAACAGGTTCCATCTCATCTACTACAACTGGATCTACAATAAATGCCGGAACTCCAACCATCTCCGCTATATCGTGTGCAATTATTCCTCCCAGATTCGATGCATGCTCTCCCCTCTTTCCGCTCTTGAGATCAGAAAGCATCTTTTTATTCACCCTGTATGTACCGCTCGGAATAGGCCTTAAGAGTCCACCTCTTCCAACAACACAATCTATATTTTTAATTTCAATGCTGTTTATCTTTAAAGCCTCCTCGATTATTCCCACCCGAAACTGATGCTGATCAGAAATCGATTTAAACTTTTGAAGTTCCTTTTCGCTGTGCTGGATAGATGACATGAAGATTTCCCTCTTGTCCTCATATAGAGCAACCTTGGTAGAAGTAGATCCAGGATTGATCACCAATATTCGAAAGCTCTTTGCCAATTTAATCTCCTCTAATATTTCTTCACCATCTCTTCTTTCCGCAATACCCTCAAGACTCCATGTGCAAGAGCCTCCATCTCATTTTCTCCACCATATATGTAAACAGGAGCTATAAAAGATATCCTCTCTTTTATCCACTCTACTAGCATAACAGAGTTTGCCAATCCTCCTGTAATGACTATACAATCGACACTTCCTTTTAACACACTAGACATGGCTCCAATCTCTTTGGCTATCTGGTAGGCCATGGCTTCATAGATCAGTCTTGCATCTTCATCTCCTTTCTCTATCCTCCTTTCCACCTCTCTCGAATCATTTGTGCCAAGATATGCTACAAGCCCTCCATTACCAACTATGCGCTTCTTCATCTCTTCGAAAGAGAATTTCCCTGAATAACACAACTTTACAAGCGAACTAACAGGCAGAGAACCCGACCTCTCAGGAGAGAAGGGTCCCCCCTCATTTGCATTGTTCACATCTATTATTCTTCCTTTTCTTATGGGACAGATAGAGATTCCGCCTCCAAGATGCGCAACTATTAGATTGATCTCTGTCAGCGATTTTCCAAGATCACGAGCAGCCCTGTATGCCGTTGCCCTTATGTTAAGAGTATGGAGCAGACTGATCCTTTCGAGCTCTGGTATGCCTGATATGCGAGCAATTGGTTCAAACTCGTCTACCGATACTGGATCAACAAAATAGGCCGAAACGCCTGCCTTCTCTGCCAGTTCATGAGCAAGTACTGCACCTATGTTAGAGATGTGATCGGCCTGAACATTACCCATTTTTATATCATCTAAGAGTTTTTCATCAACAAGATATGTTCCACTTCCTAAAGGCCTGAACGGGCCGCCTCTTCCAACAACAGCAGAGACCATCTTAAGATCGACTCCTCTATTTTTCAACAGATCCATTATGTCTATCCTTCGCATCTCCAACTGTTCTATCGATCTGTTAAAACCATCAAGATCTTCTTTTCTATAAGTTATGGTCTCACTCCAGGCCTCTTTTTCGTCTTCATACATCGCTATCTTGGTTGATGTTGAACCAGGATTAATTACAAGGATACGATACATCTTCACCCTCTTAAAATCATTACCAAATCTGACAAATCTTCCTATGATTCTGAGACAGATCTTCCCTCTCTAAAAGCCTTCTTATTCAAATCCTCTGTCCCCTTTGGCACCATTTCTTCGATAACAGTTGTCCATATCTGTTCAGAAATATCCATGTAAGAGGACAGTACCCCAAGAAGAATCGTATTCACCAATCTCAGATTCCCGAGCCTCTCTGCAATATTTGAACAATCTACAACTACTACATTTTTTACCCTTTTCTTAATTCTTTCTATAGGATTCTCTGGATAGCTATATCCCTTCATAGATGATATGGGCGGAATCAATTTATAATCATTTATTATTATGGTTCCCTTTTCCTTGAGATAATGAACCCATCTCAATGCCTCTGCCTTCTCAAAGGCCACTATTATATCCGCATCTCCTTTTTTAATCAACGGAGAATACACTTTTTTACCAAAACGAACATGGCTTGAAACAACCCCTCCCCTCTGAGCCATTCCATGCACTTCACTCTTCTTGGCATCATATCCAGCCTTTAGTGCAACATTACAAATAATCTCACTCGCCAGCAGCACTCCCTGGCCACCGACTCCAACTATTAGTATATTTTTATTCCTATCCATAGAAAACCCACCTATTCTTTTTGAATTATTGCATCTACAGGACATACCTGCGCACAAACTGAACAACCTGTACAGAGATTACCATCGATTATGCATTTTGTCAATCCCTTTTCACTCTTCTCCTCAGACTCGCTTATTGCCGGACAATTTACCTTAAGGCATAAATGACAACCCGTGCACTTTTCAGAATCAATATAAAACGGATTCTGTTTAATCAACTTTCTATTCTCTGGTGGAAAAAGAGCACATGGTCTATTTGTGATTACTACAGATAGCTCATCCGACTGCATCTCTTCGCTCAAGACCTTCTCCATCTCATCCAGCATATAGGGATCTACAACCCTGACTCTCTTTGCACCAAGGGCCTTACAGAGCTCGGTTAAATTAATATGTTTACCTTCTGTTCCCATTAGTGTATTGCCAGTACCAGGATGGTGCTGTCCGCCTGTCATTGCCGTAATCCTGTTATCTGCTATTACTACCGTTATACCGGCCCTATCATTTATTCCATTGAGCAGTCCTGTCATTCCAGAGTGAAGAAATGTTGAATCTCCTATGGTAGCCACTATCCCCTTTCCACTTCCCTTAGCTTTTGCCATTCCAATTCCCACTCCTATTGAAGCACCCATCTCTACACATGTATCACCCGATTCCAGCGGAGGGAGCACACCAAGTGTATAACATCCAATGTCTGTTGTAACTACTGCCTTCAGTTTTTTCAAAACATAGTAAAGACCTCTGTGAGGGCATCCAGGACAGAATATCGGTGGACGGACTATTACATCTTCCCCAGTCGGAACAGCTCTCTTTTTCTCAAGCACACCCGCCTCTATGAAACCAGACTCCACAACATCCGGGGAGAGTTCTCCTAAATTGGTCCAGTACTTCTTGCCCTCACAACCGATTCCTTGAGCCTTAATCTGTTCTTCGATGAATGGCTCAAGCTCCTCGACTACAAACAGTGTTTCTACCATCTCAGAGAATCGGCGAATTTTCTCTATTGGAAGGGGATAGCTCATACCCAGCTTAAGTATAGATGCTTCTGGCAAGACCTCCTTTACATACTGGTAGGCAACTCCATCTGTAATTACTCCTACCCCTTTTGTTCCATGCTCTATTCTGTTTAAATCGGTCTCCTCAGAAAACTGTTGAAGTTTCTTTAATCTTTCTACTGTAAGAGGATGACGGATTCTTCCATGTGCAGGAAGAACAACAAACTTCTTGGGATCACGTTTGAACCCTTTTACAGGAAATTGTTGTCTCTGACCAAATTCAACTACACCCTTTGAGTGGCATATCCTTGTTGTCATCCTCAACATTACTGGCACATCAAATTTTGAACTTATCGATAATGCTTCACCTACAAAATCTTTGGCCTCCTGACTATCTGAAGGTTCAAGACATGGATAACCTGCAAACTTTGCATAATAACGATTATCCTGTTCATTCTGTGATGAATGCATACCAGGATCGTCTGCACTAACAATGATAAATCCTCCAGGAGCTCCAATAAGACTCATTGACATGAATGGATCGGCTGCAACGTTGAGGCCCACGTGCTTCATTGCAACCAGTGATCTGGCACCTTCAAATGTGGCACCCATAGCAACTTCAAAAGCAACCTTCTCATTTGGGGACCACTCACAATAAATTTCAGGATAGTTTTTAACATTTTCTAAAATTTCTGTACTCGGAGTACCTGGATAGGCTGTCGCGACATGAAGACCATATTCATAACATCCTCTGGCTACTGCTTCATTTCCTGATAAGATAGCTTTCATGTTAGCTCCTATTTAAATTATTCTACTGCTTTTTTTCAATTCTCTCCAAAGGCTTCAATAAGTTTCATTAGATGATTCCACTTCTCATTAACAACACCCTGAATATAGTCAATCTCCTCATCACCTAAATGGCGGAACCGTCCCTGAAGTTTTAAATACTCAACAACAGGTTTGGGATTTTTAACATTTCTATTTAATTTATATACCCCATTTTCAACCTCATATATCGGAAAAACAAGAGTCTCTGTTGCAAGACGTGCTATCTTGATTGTTATGTCGGGGGGATGCTTCCATCCAGTGGGACAGGGAGCCAAGAGATGAAAAAACTTGGTTCCCTTTATCTGTTTTGCCTTTTTCAATTTTCTAATAAAATCTTCGGGATAGGCAACGCTTGCTGTGGCACAGTACGGTATATGGTGAGCTACCATGATTTGCATGATATCCTTTTTTCTTCCTTTTTTATAATGTTTAACCGGTGTCGTGGTAGTCCAGGCTCCATGGGGTGTTGCCGAAGATCTCTGAATTCCTGTGTTCATGTATGCTTCATTATCGTATACTACATATATTATGTTATCGTTTCTCTCTGCTGCTCCCGAAAGCGCCTGTATTCCAATGTCAAATGTACCTCCATCACCAGCCCAAGCCAGAGAAACAACATCGTTCATATTTAACTGACTCAATGCATGGCTGATTCCTGAAGCGGTTGCCGCAGCAGTTTCAAATGCGCACTGCTGAACAGGGATGCCAGCAGCAGAATATGGAAAGGGCCCATCTATCACTGCCCAGCAGCAAGCGGGTATTGATACTATCGTCTTCTTCCCAAGACCCTTAAGAGCATACCGCATTGCAAGTGCAGCACCACATCCCTGACAGGCCAAATGTCCTGGAGACATTACCTCTTCTTCGGGTAGTGTTAGTTTAATTTTCTTTGTTGAATCAGAACTCATCTTTTTACTCCTATCCAAACAATATTTTGGGGTTTGTTGTTCTGCATATATTCGACCATCGATTCTATCTCTCTAATAGAAACATCTCTTCCTCCGAGACCTGCAATGAATCCATATATCGGGATTGTTTTGCCATATAGAGAAGCCTTTACTTCTGAGAAAAAAGGCCCGGAGTGGCCATAAGAAATTGCCCTGTCAATCACTCCAATACTTGCGGCCTTACCTGCAATCTCCCTGACCTCCTCTTCAGGAAAGGGCCTGAAATACCGAATCTTTAGACTTCCAACCCTTATTCCTCTTTTCCTCATCCGATCCACAGCATCCTTTGCAGTACCAGCAATCGTACCGTAATCGATAAGAATAAACTCTGCATCATCACACATGTAGGATTCGGTAAGACCATATTCTCTCCCGAAAATCTTTCCAAACTCTTTTCCCACATCCCTTATTACCTGTTTGGCCTTCTGATGGGAAAGCTCTATTTTGTATGAAAATTCATAGTAATTTTCGGGTGATGTAAGACCACCAAATGCCCTCGGTTTCTCAACATCGAGCTTTATTTTAGGATTGTACGGTGGAAGAAATGAATCAACTCTCTTGCGATCATAAATATCTACAACCTGGGAAGTATGAGAGAGAAAAAATGCATCGAGGTTTACAAGTGTGGGAAGCAGGACTTCCTCATTCTCACCTATCTTGTAAGACATTAAGATTGTATCAAATACTTCCTGGTTATTTTCACAATATATCTGCATCCATCCCGTATCTCTCTGCGAAATCGAATCTGTCGCATCTGCCCAGATTGACCATCCTGGAGCCATGGCTCGATTCACATTTGCCAGTACAATTGGCAATCTTGCTCTTGCCGCCCAGTGAATCAACTCATGCATGAGGGCAAGCCCCTGAGCAGATGTTGCAGTAAATGTCCTAGCACCCGCAGCTTGAGCACCTATACAGGACGCAAGTGCAGAATGCTCTGACTCAACCTTAATGAAGTCGGCATCGAGTTCTCCATCTGCAACAATCTCGGAAAGCAGTTCAACTATTGTAGTCTGTGGAGTTATGGGATAAGCTGCTATAACATTTACTCGTGCCATTGTAGCACCGTAAGCCGCAGCAAAATTTCCTGTTAATATTTTTTTCATTCTTTGCCTCCTATCACTTACCCTCTTTTTCTGAAACAATCGCATCAAAAGGGCATTCTAAAATACAGATACCGCATCCTTTACAGTAATCATAATCGATCTCTGGCGGACTTGTCGGAAAGATTGCAGGTTCAGGACAGTATTTCCAGCATATCATACAGCTCTTGCATTTCTCTTTTAATATTACTGGACGGATTGACCTCCATGTTGAGGTCTTGTTCATCCTCATGCTGCCAATCGATGCTGGCATTGAAGGCATATCATCCGCTCCCTTAATCTTCACTATATCTTTTTCGTTGTTATTACTGGACATTAAAACCTCCTATTTTACCAATTTCTCATAAGTCTCTTTTGCAGCACTGGCATTTTCTTCCTTTCTGGAAGGAATCTTCTCTTTTATTGCCTCTACTATTGATTCTAATTTTACCAGACCCGTGGCCCTGGCCACAGCCCCGAGGATTGCAGTATTTACTATTGGTGCTGCCTTTGTTCCCAATCCATATTTAATGGCAATGGACGAACAATCGACTGTAAAGACTTCTGGATTTTCTACATCTGGAAATGAAAATGAATCGGGTTCTCTTTCACTGTTTATTATTATCTTCCCTGCTGGTTTCAAACCATCTGTTAATGGTACCGCCCCTATTAATGTAGGATCAAGAATTACCAAAACATCTGGTTCGTAAATGTAACAGTGAATTCTTATCTCCTTTTCATCTATGCGTGTATATGCAGTGACAGGGGCGCCCCTCCTTTCGACACCAAAGAATGGGAACGACTGAACCTCCTTACCCTCACTAAAGGCGGCCATGGCTAGTATATCTGAGGCCTTTACTGCACCCTGTCCGCCTCTTCCATGAAACCGTATCTCAACCATAAATATCCTCCGTCTTATTGTTAAATTTAATGAACATGTTACAATAAAAAAGGGCAAACATCGAGTCTGCCCTATACTATGACACTTTTGACCCCGATATCCGTAGAGATATGTCTAGAGCCTTTACAGAGTGGGTCAGTGCTCCTATAGATATATAATCAACTCCAGTTTCCGCTATGGAACGTACATTTTTCAGAGAGACATTTCCAGAAGCTTCGACTTCCACTCTGTGATCGATTATTCTCACGGCTTCTCTAATTGTCTCGATCTCCATGTTGTCGAGCATTATTCGATCAACCGGAAGATCTAGAGCCTCTTTAACCTCCTTGAGATTGCGAGTCTCCACCTCTATCTTGGTCTTAATTTTCTTCTTCTTTAAATTATTTATACATCTCTCCACAGCTTCTCTTACCCCTCCTGCTGCATCTATATGGTTGTCTTTTATCAAGACCATGTCGTATAATCCGAACCTGTGATTTCTACCGCCACCAATCTTGACTCCATATTTCTCCAGAATACGCATGCATGGTGTAGTCTTTCTCGTATCGAGGATGACTGCACCTGTACCCTCCACTGCATGAACAAACTTTGATGCTGTTGTTGCAATTCCAGAAATTCTCTGCAGAAAATTAAGTGCTGTCCTCTCTGCCTTTAATATGCTCCCTAATGAACCTTGAACCCTTCCGATCGTAGTATTCTCTTTTACTTTATCTCCATCTTTAATGACATACACAAACTCTATCTCACTGTCCACCATTCGAAAGACCCTCTTTGCTACTGGCAGTCCAGCCACAACCCCCTCTTCCAGTGCAACCAAGACTCCTTCTCCCTTTAAATCCGAAGGAACTATAGAATCGGTTGTTAAATCACCTGCATCTCCGAGATCTTCTCGCAGTGCATCGATTATCAGTTTATCAATCCTTTCGAACTCGATTTCCATCCTAATCTTGCCTGCTCATTCTATTCATGTTCTCTATCTCCTGGATCCTCTGAAGTGCAAACCTTCCCCATTCACTCGCAGCCCCCTCTTTTCTTACAATCTTTTCAAAGAGCCTTTTTGCATTATCGGGCTGGTTAATCTTCATATAAGCCTTACCCGCCTCATACAGAGATGTGGTAGCCCAAGGCATCTTTGTTGGTTTTGAGATGTACTGAACCTTTAGGAATTCAAATATCGCCTTCTCAAATTGACCCATGTTGTAGTATGACTTTGCTATCCAGTACTGGATTTCTGCCTCTGTCTCAAAATCTACTTCCTTTTTCAATTCACGAAAATATTCTATTGCTCTCTTATATTCCATGAGATTCATGTAGTAGTTTCCGATCTTAACTCTCATGTCTACTGCATCTTTTGTATCAGGAAAATTCTCAATGTACCTTCTGCACATTACCATCGCCCCATCCCACATCTGAAGTGTCTCGTATACTTTGACAAGATATCTCATTGCCACTGGAGCAACCTCTGAATCTTTATAATTTTCTACTATTGTCTTGAATGCTCCCATGGCATTCTCTAACTGTCTCGATCTGTAGTAGTGATCTCCAAGGTTTAGATAGACCTTGGCCAGAATTGGATGATCAGGATACTTCTTAATCATTTTAGTCAATATCTCGAGTGCATCCTTTGTCTTATTTGTTACGAGATAGATTCTCCCGAGTTCAAACTCTCCATCCTGTATCAATCCTGTATCACCATAACGGTCGATTAAGCTCTTTATGCTCTGTTCTGCAAGTTCAAACTCCTTCTTTTTTATGTAAGCACGTCCCTTTTCCAGTTCAAAACGAGCAAGATATTCCCTGTAGTGGGGATCTTTAATAAAGGATTTCTTAAATATTTTTATTCTCACCTCTGCCTGCGGAATCTTTCCCTGTCTAAGTAAAGAGACTATAACCTTAGAAGAAAATTCTGCCTTTTTCTCTGAGGAGCCTGACATGGTAAGTGCCCTGTCGAAAATAGATGCAGCCTCATGATAATTCCCCATCCTGAATTGAAAATCACCAAGTAGTGAGATGGTTGTATCTGAGGGCTGTCTCTTTATTACCATATTTAAATAATCTGATGCACATGCGATCATGCCTTCCTTTTCTGCTATTTTGGCCAGAGAGATTAAAACCGTGTTGTAACTGCTAAAATCATAATAATTTTTTATATAGTAAAAATAATACTTCTTTGCATTCTTAAGATCTCCCGACTTTTCATATGCTAATGCCAGGCCAGAAAGAACTCTTTCTCGCTCAAGTTCCGGTCTATCACAGAGCCCTGCTAAAGCCCCCAATCTAAGAACAGAGTCTTTTTTTAGAACTTCTGTGTATAATGATATGACCTTCGAATAACTATTTTCTTTTAAATAGAGCTCACCGAGTGGTACAATGCTCATCTCCCACATCTTTGAATTTGGATACTTCTCCTTGATATTTTCTAACATAGATATTGCTCGACCATAATCACCACTCTCAAGTGCAATCATAGATGAAAGAAATAGAGTGCCGGGGCGATAGCGATCATCATCAAGAACTATCCTCACAAGCGAATCGGCAACGTTAAACTTCCTCTCTCTATATTTGATTTCTGCAAGCTTGTAAATGGCATCCTTATTTTGTGGAAACTCTTTTAGCAGGGTATCAAGCATTGCTGCTGCCCTGCTCAGAGAGTCTTTCTCAACATTCTCAACTGACAATAGATAGATCATCTCTGCTCGTTTATCATCATGCAGGAAAGAATCGCTAAGAGTATAATATCTTTCAAGATCAATCTCTTTCCCCTTCTCTTTTTCCAGCCTTATAGAACTTAAAACAGAATTTTCAAAATAGATACTCTTGGGGAATTCGTTAATCACTTTATTGTACAGGGAGAGTGCACTGTCGAGATAGGTGTCATTTGTATTAATCTCTGACAGGGCTTCATAACATCTGGCTTTATAGTAGATTACCTCTTCTTTATTTTTGATATTCTTATTTGAAAGATACTTATTGAAAAATTCGACTGCCTCTCTATACTGTTTTAATTTATACATAGATATCTTGCCGAGTTTGTAGTAGAGCCTTGCTCTATCTGGACTCAGGATCGATTGTTCTATCATATCTGCCAGTCCACTCAAGCAGTGTTCTACATCGACAATAGAGTGAGAATCGATAAATCTTACTCTCTCTTTTGAAATTTCAGCCTCTCGCGATGAGGGATACCCCTCCTGTATGCTTTTATAAATAAGGAGTGCCTCTTTGTATCTTTTCAACGACTCGAGTGCCTCAGCATAGAGAAGCCTTGCTTCAGGTACTACAATGCATTGCGGATAGCTTTCCCATATCCTTCTAAGAGTTTTAAATCCTTCATCCCACTGCTTCATGTTATCAATGTAAATTCTGCCCATGCTCAGCAGTACGAATGGAATCAGTCGATCATCTTTAAAGTGAATGATATAATCTTGATACCACGATAGAGCCTTCTGATAATCACCACTATCTCTTAACAGTTTCGCGATCATTAGAACGGCTTTTTTCTTTATGGATAGATCGACTGCATCCTGTTTTAAAAGAGCCTCATATTTCTGGATCGATTGATCTGCATCTCCCATTTTCTGAAGACAGTAAGCTATCTCGAATCCTGTTTCATATTTTAAGGAAGATGATTGAGTAATCTTATCTGCCTTTATGAACGATTGAAGAGCAGATTTTAAATCATTCTGCCTGAGTCTGATCCTTCCAACATTCAGGATTGCCTCTGCCGTCAAGTCTTTGTCCATATCGATGGATGCGGCAGATTCAAAGGCCTTCACTGCATCCTCATCCATACCCTGCATAACATATAAGAGTCCCAATCTAAACCAGCTCTTCTGCGTAAGAGTATCTGATAGCTTTCTCTCTGTAATAGCTTTATAACAGGCCTCACTCCTTGGGTATAGGCCGATTGTTTCATTGACCATCCCAATCCTGAATAGGGCCTCCTCTCTATCACCATCCCCTATTGGATGATCAACAAATCGGTTCAGTATTTTTGTTGCCTTTGAATATTCCTGCCTTCTTATATAAATGTCAGCCAGAAGAAAAGATGCCCTTGTTTCAAATCCTCTACCTGATGAATGATCTAAAAGTGTACGAAGAATCGATTCAGACTTTATCAAATCACCGCTGTTGAATGTCAACTGTGCGCTCCTGTAAAGGGCTCTATCTGCCCATTTGCTCTCTGGATAATCCTGATATACTCTAAAATATGAGCTTACTGCCTGCTTCTTCTTCCCGATGTTCTCGAAACATTTGCCTATTCGAAATTGGGCTAGATCGATTCGCATTGACTGTGGAAATCGTATTATAAGAGCAGAATATTGTTCTATTGCATCCTTAAACTCTCCTTTTAAAAAATATGAATCTGCAAGCAGGAACTGGGCCTCAGATGCCCGAGGACTATCGGGATAGTCCTTAACAAACTTCTCAAACTGTATTGCAGCCAGATCATATAGCTGTTCCTCATAGAGCCTCTTGCCATAGATAAAATCTGTCTCTTCCTGTGTAACTTGTGCTGTAAGCACAGGACTATTAAAAATTATGATTAAAACTATAAATATTCTTTTTATATTTTTCGATCTCAATCCTATCAGCCTCTCTCAAATAAACAAAGCCCTACCTAATACTCCAAGCAGGGCTTTATAAAATGATTATTTATGTCATAAGCATACTATCTTTTTTATTATCATTCAGTCCTATTTTTTCTTCTTTTTCTTACCCTTCTTTTTGCTTCCTTCCTGCTCAAGCAGCTTCCTGATCCTCTCCAGTTCCTCTTCCAGTTTCTTTCTTGAGGCTCTGATCTTCTGTAATTCACTCTCAGCACTATTCGTATCCTTCTGCTCCTTTAGCATCTTCTCTAAAATCTTTCTCCTATCTTCCGCCTCCCTTCTTAAACGTGCACTCTCTGATGAATAGAGCCCGAACGGCAGTATTGCCATACGAACGCCAAGCACTCCACGCCAGGTTGGATAATTGGGGAATTTCTCTGGAGGTGGATCAAGGCTTGTATCTGGCACATATTGGGAAATGTCCTTCTCGGATATCAACTTAATATCAATACCCATCTGGAATGTTATCCATGGATACGGCATATAATAAACACCTGCCGTTAAGTACGAGACATACTCTCTGCTGTATGCAGTCTCAGGAGGAGGAGTGATAAAATATCTTGCATTAATCTCAGAGGAGAAGTCAAATGTTCCTGCTGGATACCTTATTCCAATGCCAAATAATAGTTCTGCACTCATTGCACCCGGCCTCACATCGTCAGGATTGCCTGTTAGTTTGGTGCCAACATCATTATGATTTAAGTATCCAATGTTGCAGTGGACAGACCATCCCTCGTCCAAAAATGTAGGGTTGCTGTAGTAGGATGCAATTCCCTTAAGACCGACTTCGATTGTTCCTGCAGAATATGGCTCATAGATTATGTTATGCTGTTTTGCAGCCGGGATGCGTGTATATAAGATTGCTCCAAAAATAAAAGGGCTTTCAATCTCTCTGAAAGAACCCGCTTTTAGACCAATAAATATATCATCAGGAATATTGGCCTGACCATCGAGTGCATTGCCTCCATCTGAATTTGTGTCCTGATAAAAAATGGGGGAAAAAGAAAACTCTATGTGTGGTGTTATTCCATAATTAAATGAAGAAAATCCCTGAACATTCCACAATGTATATGCGACCTTGGATGAACCAAAATTAGCAATCTTGCCAAAGAATCGTGTTCCTGCAACAAATTCCAGGTGTCCCTTTTCCAAAACCCTGGCAGAGTGAACATAAATAAGCCCCTTCCCTCCTTGGCGGGTTGTTGCTTGAGAACTTACAAAAGAAAGAAGAAAAATTAAAAATAAAAAATCTATTATTCGACGCATCATATCCCTCCAAGGTTAATGGTTACGACTCTCCCCCATGCTCTCGGCGATCAGACAGTTGGCCCTGAAGAGTGACTCAAAGGTACCTGCATCTGTCCACCACCCTTTTAATATATCAAAAGTCATCTCACCTGCCGAGATATACATGTTATTAACATCTGTGATCTCGAGTTCGCCTCTCTTAGAAGGCTCCAGACCCTTAATAAAATCAAAAACCTTTGCATCATACATGTATATCCCTGTTACTGCAAAACGAGACTTTGGTTTCTTTGGCTTTTCTGTAATCTTTACTACCTTCCCATCCTTTAGTTCTGCAACACCAAATCGATGTGGGTTGTCGACCTCTTTTAATAGTATCTTTGCACCCTTACCCTGTTTTTTATAATTCTCCACATACCTTGTAATATCTTCTTCAATAATGTTGTCTCCCAGAATCACGACTATGGGTTCCTGATCGGCAAAATGTTCGGCCAGACCAAGAGCCTCTGCAATTCCACCTTCTCCCTCCTGATATGTATAGTTAAGGTGCTTTAGACCAAACTCTCTGCCGTTGCCAAGAAGTTTTAAAAAGTCACCTGCACTATTTCCTCCTGTAACTATAAGAATCTCTCTTATTCCTGCACTTACTAGAGTCTGAATTGGATAATAAATCATTGGCCTGTTAAAAATAGGAAGAAGATGTTTATTGGTAACCTTGGTCAAAGGCATTAACCTCGTTCCCAGTCCCCCTGCAAGTACTACTCCTTTCATCTATTATCCTACTTTTTTGACAGATACTCCTGAGCAATGGCTATGAAGTAGAATATCTGTGCAAAAACAGCCATTCTCGAGATAAATTCAAAAAACTTTGATATCCAGTGAAAAGTCGTTCCTTTTACTATAATAGTATCACCTGCCTTGAGTATCGGGATTAGTCTCTGGTCTCCTGTCTTAAGATACTTTTTGATGTTAACGTTCCAAACTATGTTTCCCTCTTTTTCGTCGCTTCTAACCAGCCTTATCTTGCTTATGTTTGCTGCATCTGTAGGACCGCCTGCATATGAGATCAGCGACAGAAGATCTGTCCTGTTTGGAACCATATATTGACCCGGATACCGAACAAACCCCCATATATTTATTGGAACCAGTATCTCATTTACTGTTCCAATAAAATATCGAGCAGCTGGCCTTCCTGAAATATCCTGCAGCCTCTGCTGTGCAGAGACATCTGAAATTATAAATAATAGTAATAAAAATATTCCCAGATACAAAACAATTCTTTTCATCTTTGTAACCTCATTTTACTTTGAAGATTACCCATCCGCTCTCAGAACCAGAATTTTGTTCAGAACCAACTACATCAACACGCCATTTATAATCTTTTTGGACTAAAAGCGAATCATGACCGCTCATGACATTTCCAAAAGAAACCTCCTCTCTCGGAGGATTATAACTCGAAAAAATTGTCACAATCGAAATTACGCTGTCAGATTCAACATCCACTACTCTTATTACATATTTCCCTTCCTGATTTGGATCCTCCCAACTAAAATCTGGTCTCGAATTATTTATTTCTCCTTTTGGTAGCAGGTTTACAGCCTTTCGAATCAGTTTATAATCGAGTGTATCCGATGAAATGCTTCTACGACCTTCTCTGTCTACTGTTTTTATAAAATAGTAATATCTCTGAAATAGACTTACATCTTCATCTATAAACACACTGTCCAGTGCAGTGAGAACTTCGACTCCAGCAATCTTTTTGTATGTCCCGTCTCTCTCCGACCCTCTAAAAATCTCATAACCCGCAATACCATCCTCTGAACTTGAAATCCACTCCAATCTTATTCCATCACTCTCAGGAACGGCATCTATGCCCCTTTCTATGAGAGAAGTATCACCGGAGGATGGTATCAGATGCACTGCCGAGGGCAATCTGCCGCCAGTATTTATATTCTTATTACAATTAAAGATAGTAAAAATCAATACTAATAGCAAGAAAAAATAGATTGATTTATTCATGATAACCCCCAATCAGAAGTTAATAGAACAACTTATTCTGTGAAGAAAATTAAGTTCATGCGATATGAAACCGTAGTTCAAATCAATTTTCCAGAACCTTATTCCCACACCTCCAGTTAAATTTCCGTTATCCGATCCTGCCCTCAAACCAAGTACACCATATGCAACAAACTCCAAGCCAAACCTATCTTTCCCATGCCATCGTGAATCTCTGTCATAAGATACAAGTATATATGTAGTTTTATCTGAAATTGGTTGAGAATAAGAAATGCCCCATTTAAAATTTGTGGGAACAGGATCCTGGTGTTTTGTATTCCAGCCTATCTTTGTTCCTGTGATATCCTGAATATTCAGACCAAAACGGAATGTTCCGAGATAATCCTTTTCAAAAAATTCACTAACAGGAAAAACAATCACAGCTCCGACATCTATGCCAATACCTGTTGCCTCTCCCTCTCCAAGCGACTGCCTTATCCACTTCAGATTCACTCCTATTGGCATTTTAACCTCCATCTCGTGATATTCCCATCCGAGATCGAGTTTAAAGCTGTTCATCAGAGCAAAGGTAAAAAAGAATGCATCTTCTACATCATTTATATATCCCTCTGCCTCACCAGAAGGCCTTAACGAAATATCGTGTAACCTCTCCCAGTAGGAATCGCCATCCAGTGCAGAATAGATGGGTATATCATCCACAGAGAGTCTTATCCAGTTTATTCCAAGTACTCCATTCCCGGGAAGGGGATGTGTTATTCCGATAAAGTGGTAACTGCCCATCGGATTTTTAAATGAGCCGAATTGTGGCCCATACATTCCACTAAGAGTCGATTTTTCAATGAAGCCAATTCCTGCTGGATTCCAAAAAAATGCCGTCCCATCATCGGCAATACTGCAAAATGCACTACCCATACCAATTGCCCTTGCCCCTACACCAATCTCAAGAAAAGATGCCCCATATACGCTGCCCATACAACTTCTTGACTGTATCGATAAAGTAATATAAAAGACCAAAAAAGCAGCATAAAATGTTTTTTTTCTTCTTGCCATTTTTCTATCGCAGTCTCGCTATCTTTCCTGTTACCTCCCTTTCCACATCCCTACCCTTAACCTTAAGCCTGAAAAAATATACACCATTCGAAACCTCATCCCCCCACTGATCGGTTCCATCCCATACAACCTCATGATAATCTGGAGAAGACATCTCCGGATCATCAAATGTCCTGATCAATCTTCCAGAAACCGTGTAGATTTTTAGAGATACGCTGACTGCAGCATCTGTTAAGATATAGACAAAAACCGTCTGGAACTTGAATGGATTTGGATGATTCCCCAGATACTGAACCTTCAAACCAGATCCAACTCTAAAATGTATTGTCTCTGTTCTGTTGAAATTTCCATTTACATCGTAAGCCTGGGCATAGATCGAATGCTCCCCTGGTTGAAGATCAGGACGGAGAGAAACAGATACACTTCTCGAATCGTCTATGGAATCAGAAAATACAATGGCAGATGGATCCTGCATCGATTGATCAATAAATATCTGAACCCTTCCCTTCCTTAAGTCTACTCCCTGATCATCTTCTATTACAAGAGATATCATTGGAGAGGTAGTTGTATAACTTCCCTCGGCAAATGGCTGCTGTTCAACCTGAATCTCAATCCTTGGTGGTTCAGTATCATCTGCATCTATCAATGTATAAAACCCTCCCCTTTCAATTGATACTACGAATCTGTCTTTCGATTCAGAATAGTTACATATCCTCCAGGTCTGAATAGACTCCTCCCAGACATAGGGCCTTAAGGCCCTGTTCGTATCATCATGAGCACGGGATAAATAAAGCCTCGCTCCACTGCCGAGAGTACTTTCCTCATTCAAACACGGAAATAGTATCCCGAATATATCACGGCCGGTTCCACTATTCATCTTGAAAACCTTCTCATCATCTCCCTTTAAAATATCAAAAAATACCACAGTATTTTCCCCTACCCCTTTCTCTGGTACATACAGAAAAACCTTCTCCTCAATTCCGACTGTGTCTGGAGATGATGCTCCATTCCATGACCCTCCATCTTTTGTTATGTTGAATCGGTCTATAAGAATTTTCTTCTCTATTGTGTTGTTCGCCTTTGTCCCCTCTTCTATAGATGAATCTGGATCTACAACTACAGCAAAATCCATCTCTCCTACTGCTGTGTTTATTGGCACAAAAGCACTGCTCGACCCGTGTCCTGAAACAGAGATTGTATCGTATGCAACAAAATTCAGCTCTTCACATTGAAAACGAACAACTACAGAATCTGCATCTTCATCTCCGAGATTTGCGATCAGAGACTTTAACAGGACAGTGCTCGTTCCATCAAGTTCAATTTTAACAGGACTCAAATCGGGCAAAGATGGGATGGTTATCAAAAACGATTCAGACTCTGTTGAATTCCCGGCGCTATCTTCCACAAATATTGAATATTCAATAATTTCAGCAGGCTTAAATGGGCCGACAGGCTCAACACTCTTATATCTATCTCTACTATTATCAAATTCCATTTTCAGAGTGTCGGAATAGGGAGAGATTATCCTGCAGAATACGTTCGCCACACCGTCTTGGTCCTCTACTTTTACAGCGATGTATATTGAATCTTCATGGGTGGGATTTAAGGGAATAGTCATTATTGAATCGATATAGGACTCTCCAAGACTGAACCTTACGAAACCATTTGCCCTGTATCCTGACTGAGCATTCCATGCAAACACTCTCACGCCACCTTCTATATCATCAAATTCCTGGGGTAGTGGAATCTTTATATCAAAATTGTTCCTCACATCAGAGAAGATAAATTTCTGTTTTGATCCTCCATCATCTCCTGCAATATCTATAGACAGATTAAAATTTTCAATCTCACCCTCTCCAACAACAGAAAGGGAATCGCCAGTTTCAAGAGCATGTTTTTCAAGATCTACGGCCATTCTCTTATCTGGAATTGCAATCCTCAATCCAGGATCTCCTAAAAGATTGTATTGGTAAACCTCAGAAAGTGGAAGATCTCCCCGATGCGTCATCAGGTAGTTGCTCTTTGCTTCTCTTATTATCTCTCCTAAAGTTAAATCCGAATTCTCATCAATCAGTTTATAAAGTTCTGTCAGAAGATAGTAGTCATTCCATATCCATCCCAAACCCGATGAGCCCCAGAATGCCACACACCCTGTTTGATCGGCTGTAAAAAGGACCTCACCAAGACCCTTCTGATTATGTGCAAAATCTCCCGTGAAACACGTCATGCTGGTTACTACAGGGAGTCTACCACTGTTTTCGATCAGTTCAACATCATCCAAATCCAAGAGTCCTCCGTCAGACCATATTGCACCTCCTCCGTGTCCCCTGAAATTAACAAGCACCGCTCCATCGCTGAGATGGTTTAGAAGCTCTTCTGTACCTCCGTAATAGGGCCCTCCACCAAAAAGATATAGCCGGGCCGGCTCAAGAGAGGGAGATAAAACATCTCTAATCAGGGTTTCAGACTGTGACTTGAATACTCCTCCATGTCCTCCTGCTCCTATAAGCAGATATCGGTTATTCCATTCTCCGATTCCATTTCTCTCATATTCCACAATCTTTGAGACTACAGCCTTGAGTTCTTTTTTCGATGATACTGGGAACCTTCCAATAGCCACATCAGGAAAATCGTCACCACCCTGAAGAAGCGTGTACCAGTGGTCAGATACTGCTCCACCATACTTTACGGTCTGATAATGAACAACGGGTATAAGGTTGTCTTTTCGATCTGATGAGGGATAGTAATATCCATCACCTATAAGTAGGACATAACGAATTGGTGGAGACCAGTTTAGAAAACCATATCTTAAAAAATTTCTTATGGCAGATGGGTCGACCATTCCATTGCCAAACTCATTATATATATCATCTAAAAGTACAACCTCCACATCGTGTCCCTGATCCTGACGAAGCAGGATAAGATCCTCAAGGCACTCCTCTCCGAGCGAATCATCAGGTATGATCACAACATAATCTCCTCCTCTTTCACCAGACCTTAGACCAGAGTCTTTTACAAGTACGAGACTGTCCGGCATCATCATACTCTTTACTGTTGAGGCAACATATTCAACATCTTCGTTTGTTATTTTGTCCTCAAACACTACTGTATATGTTTTGTTGCCGAGTGTATCTGTTACCGATTTGACCTCGCTGCCCCATATTTTGCTTACCCCTTTCTTGAAAATCTCTATTTCTGGCTCAGAGAAACCTTCTATCTCAAATCTGCACGTTTTACCAGCACTGTATTGAGGCGGTTTAAATCTGATGTAATCATCTACAGCCTTATATAGTCTTGGATATGTGATCTCGAACCAATCAAGAAAAAGATAGGCCAGTTCCCCTCCCTCTGACCTGTTTATTATTGTGAGCCTGTTTTCCCCCTCCTTTAAATATGCAGGGGTGAATCCTTCGCTCTCCAATGTCACTGCCTCATTCATCTGCCACGATCCAGATACGATCCTCCTGTCGTTTATATAGATCTCTACTGGATGAATCATCATTATTTGTGAACGGCCACGAAGCCTTATTCTCAGCCTTGCTAATTGAGTGCCGTAGAGGTCTGGCATATCCAGAATAAATGAGACATCTCTCTTCTCGCCTCCTGCTATTCCTGGAGTCATAATCCAGTAGTCAGAGTTTTCAACACCCTTAGCATAGGGCAGACGATCAAAATAGATATTTTTTTCAAAATGTTTTCTATATGGAAATGATTTTGAATAGACAATCTCCTTGCCGGAACTCGAAACAGGTCCGCACTCCTCCTGTCCAAAGCGTACTCCCGGCTCGCTACCTGACTTTAGCCAGTAGACATTGTGATCCGTATAGAGAGGAGCTCTTATCTCACCACTGCCGCTCCTTATCCAATACTGTTCTGCCCAAAACTCTACTCTATCATTGAAGTCAAACAAGCCGTCACTCTCACCTACAACCCTAATCGGAACTTCACCCTCAGGACCAATTATCGTCAAATATCTGGGATCTATATTCTTAATATCCAATCCTGCTGCACGGAGAGCCAGGCCCGATATAGAATATATCCCTTCCTTTGTTATTAAAATCTTAATACGATCATTAAAACCATTCTCTCCTTTACTGCCTCCAGTGGTTCTATCGATCATCTGGCTCCTGTCCGGGTATCCGATAAGTTTCCTGAACAGTTCTGCCCTTTTTGAATCATCCTTTATCAGTAACAAATTCCTTCCTAAAATCATTAATCGTAGTCTTGCCATTATATAACAACCCGAATCTACTTTCGAAAATGGAAACACATTAAAGAGAAAGATTTTTTTCCCATCTATGGATCCAAGCATCCTCTTTTCAACGATCTTGGGTGGAAAGGAGAATCCTTTCCTGAGATTAATCATCTCACCAGTTCCAATCGGAATATCTTCTATATAGTTTACTCTCTTATCAAGATTCTCAATTATATCTCTTATTACAACAACACTATCTAATTCATCACAGTACAGCAGGATTTGCTCATATATCCCTGGAACAAGCACAGAATCTCCAGAACTATAAATCTGCATGTTACTCTTCAGATCTTGAATGTTAAAATTGATTTCTAAAACACATGTGTCAGAAGAGGAAGATATTAAATCTACTTCTGCAGCATAGGATGGAGAATAAAAAATGATTATATATAGTAAGACTAAAAAATTACGCGATATCCGATCTCGAACCTCCATGCCGAAGTCCTTTATTGAGTAATTCTGCCAAACTCTTAGAATCCAAATCTCTGGCCATCTCTCCATTGTCTACAACCGATATCGTACCAGTCTCCTCTGATACGACTATCACCAAAGCATCTGACTCTTCTGAAATTCCAATAGCCGCTCTATGCCTTGTACCCCACCTGTGTTCAAGAATGGGATCCCTGCTCAAAGGAAGAATGCATTTTGCGGCCTCGATTATATCATTATTTATTACTATTGCACCATCATGAAGTGGAGATCGAGGGTTAAAGATAGAAACAATCAATGATGAGGAAACCATAGATTGAATCTTGACACCTGTTTCAATAATTGACTTAAGGCCTGTTTCTCTTACAAGAACTATCAGGCCACCATATCCTCTCTGGGACAATTCCACACTTCCCTTTACAATCTCATTCACAACTAAATTTGTCTGCTCTTTTGTGAGAAGACGAATTATCCTGCTCTTTCCCATCATTATTAAGATTCTTCTTAATTCCGGCTGAAATAGAATCACAAATGCTATCAGCCAGACTGTACTCAGCTTCTCAAATATCCATGTCATGGCCTGCATATGAAAGGCCTGTGCAAGAAGCGACACAATAAAAATTATCACAAGCCCTATAAACATCTGTATTGCACGCGTACGGTGCATTATCAGATAAATTTTATAAAGAATGAATGCTACCAAAAAAATATCCAGTATGTCGATGATTCCAACCTTGAGAAAACCTATCCGGAATAGTGTAATATTAATGTTCATTTATTTATATCCTTCTCTTTTTCTGCTGTTCTTATCAAATCTGCAATATGCACAACATGTTTCATCTCTTCAATATCGTGAACTCTAACAATATGAACACCCTTCAGTGCACATGCAGCAACCGCTGCTGCCGTACCCATGAGTCTTTCTTCCTCTGGCAGGTTAAGGGCCCATCCAATAAAAGATTTCCTCGATACTCCAACAAGTAGAGGGTATCCGAGAGACTTAAATACATCCAGCTCTTTTAAAATCAAAAAATTATCCGGTCTCTGTTTCCCAAATCCAATGCCTGGATCGATTATAATCTTATCCTTGGCGATTCCGCTATTAATGGCCAGTTTGATGCTCTGTTTTAAATACTGAACAATATCACCGATTAAATCTTGATAAACGGGATTGTCCTGCATATTCTTTGGCGAACCTTTTATATGCATAACCACAACAGGAACACCACACCTTGCAACAAGAGAGGCCATATTAGGATCATGCCGCAGACCACTAATATCATTTACTATATTTGCACCAGCCTCTATGGCAGCCTCTGCTACTTCCGATTTTCTTGTATCAATAGAAATTGGGACATCTACTCTCTTTCTCAACTCCTCTATGACGGGTATGACCCTCTCGATCTCTTCCGATGGTGTGATGCTATCTGCTCCCGGCCGAGTGGACTCGCCTCCGACATCTATTATATCTGCTCCCTTCTCTGCCATGAACACTCCCCTCTCAACACCCTTCTTGAGATCAAAATATCTACCTCCATCATAAAATGAGTCGGGAGTCACGTTGAGGATTCCCATCAAATGGGTTCGTCTTGAAAGATCCAAAACTCTTACTCCACAGTCAAGCAGAAATCCACCATTTAAACTCTCTGAAGAAACCACTCTATGCTCCCCTGGTTCAATACCCTCTTAGTTTAAGCTTATTAATTCTGATCATTGCCTGATCTGCAAAGAGATCGTTGATTCCACTCCTCATCTCTAGTCTCTTCTTGTAGTACTGCATTGCACGATCCATTTCCCCTTTTTTTTCATAGATAACACCAAGATAGTAATAACTGTTGGTGTGGCCATCGATCTTGATCGCTCTCTTAAAAAATCGGGCGGCCTCTTCGATTTTCCCATTGTTGTAATATGCAATTCCCAGATTGTAGTATGCCTCACTGCACTCAGGATCGATTTCAAGGATCTTCTCATATATGCCTATCAACTTGACAAACTCATTTCTATAATGATACATCCTGCCGAGCCCTAAAAGTGCATCCATAGAAGCTGGATGGATCGAGAGTAGATTCAAATAACTTCTCTCCGCCTTCCTGGGTCTGTTGCTATAATAGTAATAATCTGCAAGAGAAATCCATGCCGCCTCATATGCTGGATTCAACAAGAGAGCATGCTTCAGGAGCGATTCACGACTCCTGAATCCTGTCTCCTTGAATCTTGAAGGATGGAGACGTGACAGAGCGAAATATAAATATGGATCGTTCTTTTCCAGTTCATACGCCTTCAATAAGAGTGAGCTAGCCTTTGTCCACAACTCTCTCTGGATATAAACCATTCCAAGGAGTCGATACAGTTCTGCATCACTGCTGTCCCGATTCATCTCTCTGTAAAGCAACCTCTCAATCTCGAGATACTCATCCTCAAAATATTTCCCCTCTCTTTTTTGCTCCAACCCTTCATCAAGAACAGCTGCCGCAAGGCATTTTATCACTCTCTTATTTGTAGAATCTCTCCTGATCAGAGATCTGAATATCTCTGCCGCCTTTTTCTCTTTACCATTCAAATAGTAGTAGCGACCCTTACCATATTCAGACAACAACTCTTTAGGAATAAAATCGTATTCTTCTGAGACTGGGGAAAAATCGTGTGATGTCAGATTCTCAACGTGATCGAGAAAATTACCAAAGAAACTTGACGGCCTTTTTAAATCGAACATCTCTACCATTTTTAATCGCAGACTACTGCTGTCTAAATCATAAAAATTTAATTCTACCTTGTATCCAGGCTCGTCTTTTGTGATTGTATTTACTGTTATTAGAATATTAAGATCTATTCTCCCAGCATAAGAACAGAGATAATCCATATCAGAAATAGAATCAATATCTGCCGCATCATAGCTCCAATCAAGAGGATATATTAAGCATGAATCGTTGCATGATGAAAGCAAGAGGGAATTTAATTGATCTGTTATTGATATATTAATCCAGACGCTTCTGGAGAAAATTGGAAAACATCCAATCCTTAATCTATCTATATCTTGACGACCGCATCTAGAAAGAGTGCTGAGAATCATCAAGTAAGATAATAAGACAATTTTATCTTTTATTTTCAAAATCTTGAGAGAATATTATCAAGTTAAAATTCAAGACCACGATTTAAGATGAACTCTTCTTTTCAGCTCTTACCTTCTTTTTTCTTTTTGGTAAAAGTTTTTTACCCTGTATGATAGCATCAATTTCGCTTCCATCCAGAACCTCTCTCTCCAGTAGCGCCTCTGCCATATTATGAAGCTTATCTTCATTTTCCTTTAAAATTTTCATTGCCCTGTTCGCTGCAGACTCGACAAATCTCTTGACCTCTTGATCTATCATAACCGCTGTGCTCTCACTGTAATCACGATGATGGGCAATCTCACGTCCGATGAATATCTCTTCGCTCTTCTTTCCAAAAGTTATTGGTCCGATCTTGTCGCTCATTCCCCATTCGCATACCATCTTTCTTGCAAGTTCGGTTGCCCTTTCTAGATCGTTCCCAGCACCAGTGCTCAATTCGTTCATCACAAGTAGTTCTGCAGCCCGTCCCCCCAAAAGATGCGCCAGCATCGTTTCACAATATGTCTTTGTGTAATTGTGCTTCTCATCGATAGGAAGAAAAGAGGTTGCACCAAGTGCCCTTCCCCTTGGAATTATTGTTACCTTGTGTACAGGATCTGAACCAGGAATCATCTTTGAAACAAGGACATGACCAGATTCATGATATGCCGTACTCTTTTTTTCCTCTTCTGTTATTATAAGACTCTTCCGTTCCGCACCCATCATTACCTTATCCTTGGCTTCTTCAAGATCCTCCATCTCAACCTTTTTCTTATTCTTTCGAGCCGCTAAAAGTGCTGCCTCATTGACCATGTTTGCAAGGTCTGCACCAGAGAAACCCGGTGTGCCCTTTGCCAGTATCGAAAGGTCAACATCTCTTGCAAGAGGGATGTTTCTTGTATGTACCTTTAAAATACCCTCTCTTCCCCTTACATCGGGTCGGTCCACAACAACCTGCCGGTCGAAACGTCCGGGTCTCAAGAGTGCAGAGTCGAGAACATCAGGACGATTTGTTGCAGCAAGAAGAATTACTCCCTCATTTGGCTCGAATCCATCCATCTCCACAAGAAGCTGGTTCAGTGTCTGCTCTCTCTCGTCATGGCCGCCTCCCAATCCTGCTCCCCTCTGCCTTCCAACCGCATCGATTTCATCAATAAATATAATACAGGGAGCATTCTTCTTTCCCTGTTCAAAAAGATCTCTCACTCTAGAAGCTCCCACACCAACAAACATCTCAACAAAATCTGCACCAGAAATGCTGAAGAATGGAACCCCTGCCTCTCCTGCCACTGCCCTGCCCAGCAGTGTTTTTCCTGTGCCAGGTGGACCGAGCAGCAGCACGCCTTTTGGTATCTTCCCACCAAGTGATTTATATTTATCTGGGTATTTTAAGAATTCGATTATCTCTCTTAACTCCTGCTTTGCCTCTTCTGTTCCTGCAACATCTTTGAAGGTAACCTTTGGCAGATTTTCTGAAAGAAGCCTTGCCCTGCTTTTGCCGAAACTGAAAATATTCTTTGTTCCTCCACTCTGCATCCTCCTGAAGATGAATACCCAGATAATTATTATAAAGATCAGCGGAAAAAACGCGCTTGCTAAAAGATTCAACCACTCACTCGACTTTTTTCTGAATTCATATTGCAGTCCTGCATTTTCCCAATCCTTGATCATATCCCTATCAATGAATGGCAGTGTTGTCCGAAAGTGCCTGAATTTTTTCTCCTTTCCATTCTGGATAATTTTTTCTTCACTCTTCAACACTCCATGAAATTCTGAATTAATTATCTGAGCAGCCTGAATCGACTCGCTCTTCAAATAGTGCATGTATTCTGAATACGAAAGCTCGATTTCATCGATCTTCCCAAGACTAAATATTCTTACTATATATACTGCACCGAGAAATAGCAATATCCAGAATATCAACTGTTTTATGAATCTTTTCCATTGAAAATCGTTGTCTTTTGAAGATTTATTTTTATCTGTACCATTACTCATTAAAATTACCTCCAACACTATTGGTCGATTTTTTGAACCATGATTTTTAGAGCTCTTCTCGTCTCTTCTGTTATCCGGAAACGCTCATCTATCCTGTGGCCTACTATCCATACTATATCCTCTCCTGAGGTTAATAGCGGAATCGATGAACGGTAATAAACAGGAATCTTACTGTCAATAAAAAATTCCTTGAGCTTCCTTTTTCCTCTCATACCCAATGGATAAAACCTGTCGCCCATTCTATAAGAACGCAGCACAAGAGGAAAACTCAATTTATCATAGTCAAACAGCTCTACATCAGGATTTCCCCTTTGGGGTATTCTGTTACCTTGCCATTCGATCAAAGAGGTTGTTATCCTGAGACCAAGTCCCTTTATGGTTACAGAACCATTTACTCTAACATTAACTGGCCGAAAAGGTTCTCTTCTTTTTATAAATGCAACAGTATCTCCGCTGCGTACGGCCATAAACCCTTTTTCGAGAATTACTCTAGAACCACTCTTTCCGTGACATATTAGATCATATATGCGGTCAATTTCAAAAGAACGAATCTGTCTGTGAAAAAATATGGTTTCAATAATCCTTATTAATATATATTTTTGTACTGCCTTAAGATAACCTAAAAATCTATTAATATCAAGAATTATCTCGTCAGAAGATTTAACTGAAACAGCACTCTTCCATGCCACTTCGGTTTCTTTTTCCAGCAGTTCTTCTACCTCCAGTGCCGATATAGAAGAACGGCATATTCCCTTTATAATGTGCGATCCCATTACTTTTTCCATTCTTTTAACTATATCCAGCCTTATCCTGTTTCTCATATAGTGCCGTTTTTTATTAGTTGCATCTTCTACATAAGGCAGATTATTACGATGTGCATGCTCCTCGATCATCTCCCGTGTGGCAAAGAGAAGGGGATGTATTACTCTACCAGACCTCGGTCTAATTCCCCTCAATCCTCTTATTCCTGAACCTCTGAGAAGATTCATCACTACAGTCTCTGCCTGATCGTTTGCCTGATGGCCAAGGGCAATATTATCATATCCGATACGAGATAGTATATCATTAAGAAACTCGAATCTGACTCTGCGTGCACCTTCTTCAATAGAACACCTCTCTGTCCTGGAAAATTCTCTCACATCTGCTCTTCTCGAATAAAATGCAACACCCCACTGTCTTGCTATATCTCTGACAAAAAATTCGTCTCTATCTGCATAACGGCCGCGAAGCATGTGATTTAGATGTGCAACGGAAATTGATAGATTCCATTCATTTTTTATTATCAAGAAAAGGTTTAGAAGAACAACCGAATCTACACCACCCGATACACCCAGCAACAGCTTCTCGTTTCTGGATACAAGGCAATTCTCTCTGATAAATTTTTCAAACTCCGACAAAAGGTTCATTGTATCCTTTTTCCTTCAAAATAAAAATGACCTTTCAATGAAGGAAAGGTCACATCAAAACAGATCACTCGATTGATCAGTTGGTAGCGGTGCAGGGATTCGAACCCCGGACCCGCGGATTATGATTCCGCTGCTCTAGCCAACTGAGCTACACCGCCTTTTTGTAAATTTACACACATTTTGTAATAAAGTCAAGTTTATTAATTGAAAAATTCGTAAAAGCTCATGCACATGGTGGTATAGATTGGTGATAGAGTTGAAGATAATGTCAAAAGAGATTTTAGGCTTATGAGAAGCCTATATCAAAAACAAAAATAATGTATAAAAGTATATCAAATTCTATGTTAAAAACAAGCGTTTTTTTGGATTATTTCAGGATAAATATGGTATAGTAATATTAAGAGAGTTTACTCCTGCAGGCTAACTCCAGAGGATTTATCTATGAGCGTAAAGAGAGTAATAAAATGAGTCAAAAAGTACAGATAGAGTGGCCTATAAGGATTAAAAGACAGAATCAGGGCTCCAAAAGTTGTTCATAATAAAAATCAAAGGAGGTTTGGTAAATTAGTCATTTTACTGTAAAAAAAATGAGATTTAAGGTTGATAAAAATAAGTTTAAACAATTTGAGATGATATAAATTTATATTAAATATTTTAGCAGTTTTATTTCTCATATAAGCTTTTTCCCCCTGTATCAGATAACAACAATAGAAGTGGAGTATTATATATTTTCTATATGAATAATAAAAGTTCGTTACAATACATTACCTGAACCAACTCTTAAAATCATGAGAGCCTGTTGCAGAATACATCATAATCCTGAAGAATAAAACCATGAAAAATCTCAGCAGAGCACAACAGACCAAGTTTAAACTATAAGCTGCACACGGAATTTTTTCCAATTAACTTCCGGTGCAGCTTATTCAATATATAATATATATATTTATATATTTATTCAATCACCATCATCTTTATAGTATACTTATAGTCGTTTGCCTGTATAGATAGAAAATATATTCCTGATCCAACTTTCATCCCCTTCTCGTCCCTGCTGTTCCATTTTATATAGTATCGTCCTGCTTCCTTTACCTCATTAACAAGTGTTTTTACTTTTCGGCCGTTTGTGCTATAAATAGAAACTGTCACATGTGAAATTTGAGGCACTTCGTACACAATAGTTGTTTCGGCATTAAATGGATTTGGATAATTCTGATATAAAACATATTGTTTTGGTATTTTAGTTTTTGGAGTAACATTGGTGTGAAGATTATTTCTAAATATATACAGTCCTGAATTTCCGGCTGCAACATATACATTATTGCCAGAGGCAGCAACATCAAATAACTTGTTCCCGATATCGATTAACGCTTTACGAACAGGAGTTTCTGGATCAGAAACATCAATCAGATGAAGCCCTGTATGCCAATTTGCAAGGTAAATGTAATTGTCTGCAACTGCAACACTCCATGTAGGCCATCCTGAATTAAAACTCCCGACTTCATTAGGTAAACAAGGATTAGATATATCAATTATATGAAATCCATTTCCTACAACATACGAATAAGCTCCCGATACAGCAACATCAGTTGCTTCTCCAACACTACATAGTCCTACCTCAAGCGGCTTTGCAAGATCAGAGATATCGATTGTCCGAAGCCCTTTTGAGATATCGGCCACATAAGCATAATTTCCAGAAACAGCTATACTATAAGGTGTCCAATTAGTGTTAAGAAACCCTATTTCATTTGGTAAATCGGGTTTAGATATATCAATTATATATAGCCCTCCTTCACTTACCATGTATGCATAGCTTCCCGATATATCAACTTTACTAGGTTCTTTGTCGGATTGGAAAAAACCGACTTCAACAGGAGCAGTTTTATTTGTAATATCGATTACGTGGAGTCCATATGTCTTGCAATCGACCACATACGCGTAATTACCTGAAACAGCAACGTTTATGGCTTGCATGTTCTTCGTATCATAGAATCCTACCTCGACAGGAGCATTTAAGTCCGATATATTAATCACCCTAAGTCCATCATTATATTGTGCCAAATATAGATAATTGCCAGATACACTAAGACCTATTACTTCGTCACCAGTATCAAAAAATCCTACTTCAGTTGGAACAGTGGGATTTGATATCTCAATCGCCCGTAACCCTTCCCATGAATCCGCCACATAGACATGACTGCCAAAAATAGCTACATCTCTGGTAAATCCTTCTGTATTAAAATATCCTGCTTCCACAGGGGCAGCCGGATCGGTCATATCTAACACAATAAGACCATCATAGCCAGCAGCTATGTATGCATAATTTCCTGACAAAACAACACTACATAGAGTATCGGCTTTAAAATATCCAACGCGTACTGGAGAAGTTGGGTCGGATACATCGACTACTCTCATTCCACCATCGTAATCGACCACATATGCGTAGTGATCTGACACAATAACGTCTAATATTTTCCAGAAATAAGAATAACCAACCTTGACAGGCTTAGTAGGATCTGATATATCGATCACATATAGACCATCCTCGTCAGCAGCCACATAAGCATAATTTCCCAATACATCGACACCATATGCACCATCATCCCCTGTACGAAAATTAGCAGCCCATTTAGGATCTGCTGGATTTGAAATATCAATCACTTCGAGACCGGAATTTACAATTGCAATATAGGCATAATTACCAGACACAGCTATATCCTGGGCATAACCGATGTTAGAAAGAAATGCGATATTCTTTGGATTTGCAGGGTCAGATATGTCAATAACCTGCAGTCCGTCGTACCCGTCAGCTACATATACATAACTGCCCGATATAGCAATATCTTTTGGAGGTGTTGGCAGAAATAATTTACCAAGTTCTACAGGTGATGCAGGATCTGAAAAATCAATAATCTCTAGATAGGTACCATTACTAAAAAATGCTGTGTCACCTACTACCTCTACTGTAAGACACAGACCTTTTCCCCATCGACCTATACACTCTAGATATATCTGATTTTCTTCGGCAAGAATTTCATCATCATTAAAATCTTTTACACTTTTATGTAATAGACGATCAAGGTATCTATCATAAAGCTCTCCTCTATGGTGTGTGTACTGACCAAAAATAGTACTGCAAAGCGCTATTGTGAGTAGCATAGTCAGTATTATAAACGCACCTACTTGTCTTTTATTATACATGGCTAACCCTCCCCATCATTATTGTTAAAGTTTACATGTATAAATAATTTTATTTTACATATAATTTGACGTACAATACATATATCTCGTTTACAAGTAAAAATAAAATTATGTCATTTGGCATAAGCATTGTGTTCTTGTATATTAAAAATAGATAGATATTACATATTTTCCTTTTAAATGTCAGGGGAATTTAATAACCTGGTGGATGAGGAGGAAAACGTTCTAGGCCTCAGAGCCTGTGTCAAAGTTTCTTCCTTCCGT
>Ga0190360_1000033_pt1 | contig 67016 bp, 53 predicted proteins | sample 48721834_MG_FD_161271 | JGI IMG/M metagenome (GOLD analysis project Ga0190360, IMG submission 161271) | Hydrothermal vent microbial mat bacterial communities from Southern Trench, Guaymas Basin, Mexico - 4872-18-3-4_MG | ecosystem: Environmental > Aquatic > Marine > Hydrothermal vents >...
CCTGAAGGCGCGGAGAATTCTTGCTCCAATTTATTTAAATATTATTTCTGGCTTATCATTTTTGATTTGTAAATTTCGATACCATCCTCTGAATTTATTTCCATGAAATTTTCTGATATAAAATTCTCGAGGATTTTGGATTCTTCTTCTGTCATGGGCTCAAGTATGGTTCTGTCTATTATCATAAAATTTGCATTTACCTGTCTCCTCTGACTTCCGAGATACTCCTGAAGAATATGGATCTCTTTAAAATGACAAGCATAAAGACAAAGACGATCATTTACTATCACAGTAGAATTTTTCGGTATCGAGTTTGTTATGCTTTTTAGCTTAAAATAGTGGTTGCTTATTTTATACGGCAAAAAGATGTCTTCCATTCGAAAGGGTGAAAATAATAAATTTGAGTATATGCTTGTAAACAAGATAATAATCAAAATTATGTTCAAAACACCAGTAAAATGTATCCTCCTCGATAGAAATGATGAAACGCATTTAACCCCATATATCGCTGCTATGAATGTAAAGGGAACCGCCACGGCCATGCAATAAAAGTCCAAGCAAGGACGATTAGCAAGTGTTTGTAATGTATAATCCGGTAAAGCTATAAGCAAGGCAGGGCTGAACAGAGGGAAAAAGGAAAGTGGTAAAAGCATCTGCAATAAAAGTCTAATCCTTTCTTGTAAAAAGGATCTTGTAAAAACATAGACCGGGTTTGCAAAAATTGTACCTATTATCTCTTGATGTGTGTCCCCAAATTCAAAAAACCTTTGACTGACTTCTGACAAATTAATATTGTAAACTGCAGGAAAAATTACATGGAAAACGGAGATGAACCAAAAGACACCAAGCAATGAAATGGTCAAACCAATTTTTTTCTTTTTCCTGAATATAATATAAATTCCAAGTAGTGCTATTACAAATGAGACATTTTCTTGGCAAAACAATGCGAACATCGATAAAATGACAGACTTTTTGTAATCATTCTTCTCCGCAAAATAAAATGCCCATAGGAGAAAAGGTATTGATAAAACCACGGTATGAAATTCAAACAGGTTGGCTCCTTGGGTGACAGGATAAAGTAGGTAAGAGATACTGAATACTAACCCTCCTAATTTAGAATCAAGTTTTTCTTTTGAGAGTTTATATATAGGTATTGCCCCAAGACCAATGAAAAGTGACTGAACAAAAAGTAACAGCAATGGTGTTGGAACAACAAAATACACCATTGCCAAGAATATGTTTATTGGAGAAAAATGTAGATGTGATGAAGAGAAAGAATTTTTATCCATATCAAATAAACCATAAAGTGGTCTCCCGCTGATCATTTTCCATATTATGTGGTCGCATTGGCAAGTATCATAAGTATACCCAAGGGAAAAATAAGTAGAAAAAGACAAATTTGTAAAAACGAGAACGTACATTATAGTTATTAGATAAACAAATATCACAGGCTCTTTCCAGAGTTCTTTTATGAAGTTTGTAAGTTTTGACTTGAACTTTGAAAACTTCATTAAGACCATATAAAATTGATTATTTGCTATTTTTTAATTATTTAGTATTTAATCTGGATGTCATAAGTTTAGTATATACTCATTTTTAAAAGATTTGATTTTTAAAATAGTGTTATGAAAAGACTTGACCTCAAAGTTGGTTTCTCCTGCAACAACAACTGCAGGTTCTGCGTTCAGGCGCACAAGAGACATCTTGGGGACAGAACAACGGAAGAGCTCAAGAAGGAGATGGACAAGGGGAGAGAAACAGGATGTGAAGGGATTGTTTTCACAGGAGGAGAGCCAAGTATCCGAAAGGACATAATAGAGCTCATGAAATACGCGAGAGATGCTGGTTACAAAGTTATACAACTCCAGAGCAACGGGAGAATGTTCTCATACAAGGAATTCGTCAGAAAACTCATAAGGGCAGGCGCGAACGAATTTTCCCCTGCCTTGCACGGACATACCCCGGAAATCCATGATTATCTCACGAGGTCCCATGGTGCTTTCAATCAGGTGGTCCAAGGAATCAGGAACCTGAGGGAGTTGGACCAATACATATTAACGAATTCTGTTGTGAACAAAGTTAACTACAAATACCTTCCTGAACTTGCCAAACTTTTAGTCTCCCTGAAAGTTGACCAGTTCCAGCTCGCCTTCATACACGCTGTGGGGAATGCCTGGGAAAACTTCGATTCCATGGTTCCGAGGAAGTCCCTCGTCAGACCCTACATGCACAGGGCCCTGGATGTTGGGATAGAAGCTGGCGTGGGCGTGATGGTGGAGGCGTATCCATTCTGCTTCATGCAAGGCTACGAGAAATACTGCGCCGAGAGATTCATGCCCTCAACCGAGATACGTTACCCTGACCTTTACGTCGAGGATTTTGAAAGGGACCGGAAAAAATCAGGCAAGGAAAAGTTCCCCCAGTGTAAGTTATGTAAGTTTGACCTGATATGCGAAGGTCCATGGAAGGAATATCCCGAAAAATTCGGGAGTTCGGAGTTCAAGCCCGTCAAGGGGAGAAAGATAAAAAGTGTTGAGGAAATTATTTGAAATATCAAATTAAGGGTGGTGTTGACAACATTGTGGTAGAACCCAAAAATACAGGTAACTATGCAAAAAGGCTTGGATAGATAATAAAAAAACCCGCAACAAGCTGAGCGGGTAGTAATAAATGCTCAAATGTTATGTAAAAATTATAATGGTAAAATGATCATCAAAAATAGCAGGTATTTACACAGAGCTAACAAAGAGCTAGGTTGTTTATAAAATAATTATTCAAATTAATGATATGTTACTGAACATTGCTTTCATAATTGGGTTCGGTTTGCTCACGACATATGAAGACCTCAAAAGAAAAATCATAAGGAACAAAATAATTCTCCTTGCCCTTATTGTTGCCCTTTTTTTGCACATTTTTCAATTAATTCAATCACCAGAGATGTTCTCCCTCGTTCCTAACCTGCTCATGAATTTTGGCTTCTCCGTTTTCGCGGGTTTTTTGCTGTGGGTGATGAACGTATGGCCAGCAGGAGACGCGAAATTATTTATGGGCTATTCGCTGCTGCTGCCTTTGGATATTTACGCGGATCAGGAACTTCATTTCGTTTCGTTTGACTACATTGTTAATACGTTTGTTCCCATTTTTGTCTTTATGTTTGTACTGCTTCTCTTAGGATCAAAAAGGTCCGAAATCACGGACAGCCTGAAATCTGCCCTTGAGCCGTATAGAATGTTTATGGCATGCGTTGTTATTATTGGCTTTCTTTGGGTTTTCATGGGGGGTTTTGGGCTGATGGGCATACCATACAATTACTTCATTGTTGTGGTTGTGCTGTTCGTAGTAATGGAAATTTTCGAGAGGATAGGAACGTTTAGTCTGGAATTAACCTTCATCGTTACCGCAGTCATAAGACTGCTGGTGGATTACAGGAATGTGTTTACGTTCGGATTTCTATACTATCTTGTCACAGTCCTGCTGGCATTTGTTATTTTCAGGTATTTCGTCGTTGAGCTGGGTTTCAAAGGTTACACCTATTCAAAAAAAATAAGTGAACTTAAGCCAGGGGACTGTCTGGCCGAGGTGATTGTCGAGAAAAAGAAGGGTGGGGAGATAGAATATGGAAAAGAAAAAATAAAGCAGTTCAGCATACCACAGATACTGAAGGAAAGAATAAGCAAAAAATACATACACAACATTTCCTTTGAGGGACTGAGCAAAAGGGATGCCGAAAAAATAAAAAGGCTCAGAAAGGAAGGCAAAATAAAGTTTGATGAAATTCTTGTCCACACGAGCATGCCGTTCGCTTTCTTCCTCTTTTTGGGCGTGCTCATGACCATCTTCTTCCACGGAAGTTTTGTGACTTTTCTAAAAGGAATTTAAGCTTATAAAAATTCTTTTTAAGATAATGCTATGAGCGAACAGAAATACGAGATAGGGAAAGTCGAGGTTCTGCTTGGATGGAAATGCAACAACAACTGCATATTCTGTTCTGTCGGGCACAAGTTTCCGGAGAATAAAGTGAAACCGTGGTCGGAAATCAAAAAACATATAGAATATGCCAAAAAAGTCAATGCAGGAACGTTCTCTTTCTCCGGAGGGGAACCGACTATATTCAGGTACCTGATAAAAGGCATAAAGTATGCAAAAAGTCTTGGGATAAAGACCATAGAAATCCAGAGCAACGGAAGAATGTTTTCCTACAAGGATTTCGCCAAGAAGGTTGTTGACAGCGGAGCGAACAGGTTTCTCATATCCCTGCATGGGGATAATAAGGAACTGGTGGACAGGATGAACATGGTTCCGGGTTCCTTTGACCAGACCGTACAGGGTGTTAAGAATATAAAAGAGCTGGGTATTGAAAACCTCAGATTCAGCACGGTTATATCCAGATTTAATTATAACATACTCCCCCGAATCATGAAATTCCTGCTAAAATTCGACCCCATAGGCATCCACGTAAATTATCTGATAATAGACGGCAATGCCTACAGGTATCTTGATACTGTTATGCCACCGAGGATGACCGAAGTTTCGCCTTACGTGCATAAGGCAATAAAAGTTGTCAAGAAGGCCGGGAAAGAGATATGGATTTACTCATTCCCGTATTGTCTCTTACAGGGATATGAGGACACCGTGGCAGAAATGGGAACCATGGACACGAACCTTATAGGCCCTGATTTCAACATATCCCTGCAGGAAAACAGACATAAACACAGGATAAAAGCAAACTCCTGTAAATCATGCAAGTATTTCGATTTGTGTCTTGGTGTCTGGAAGAGGTATGCGAAGGTTTACGGTCTAAGTGAATTCAAACCGGTACCTGGAAAGAGGATAAAGGACCCTTCAGTGTTCATGACGCAGGGGTATAAATTTTAGTGATGCGTATGGTTGGGATTAACAAGGTAGAAATCGTGACAGGGTTCACGTGCAATAACAACTGTTTGTTCTGCTCGGTAGGGGATAAACTAAGGTCTTTCGACAAAACCACGGAAGAGGTTCTGGCAGACATCGACAGGGCCGTATCCGAAAAACCACGGGAAATAAACTTCACCGGAGGAGAACCTACAATAAGAAGGGACATCCTGAAACTTATATCACATACCAAGAGCAAGGGAATCAGCGAAATCCGGGTGACTACGAACGGCAGGATGTTTTCCTACGATAAATTCACGGAAAAGATGGTAGAGGCTGGTCTGACGGGCGCGATTTTCTCTGTTCATTGTCCCGACGAAAAGCTGCATGACAGTTTGTCCGGGGTGAAAGGTTCGTTCGAACAGACCATAAAGGGCCTGAAAAATCTTTATTCATACGACAAGACTATAGACATAAACACCGTTATAACCTCAAAAACCTACAGACTTCTTCCGAAAACAATGGAATTGGTGAAAGATTACATAAGGTCTGTTTGCCTGATATTCCCAACCATAGACGGGCATCTTAAGGAAAACAAATTTTTGATACCCAGAATGAAGGACGTTGAAAAATATATACACAAAGCAATAGATATTCTCAGGGATGCAAGCAAACAGGGATGGACTTTGAATTACCCTGTCTGTTTTATGACAGGTTACGAAGGATTTTCGAGCATGATGGAGTTACAAACGAAGATGTTCTGGCCTCATGAGGATACGAACTTGGATGATAAGAGAAAGGTGGATAACATAAAGGTCAAAGCCTGCGAAAATTGCAGATACAGACTCGTCTGCATAGGTGTTATGAAGAACTACATCGATGTTATGGGGGAGAGTGAAATAAAGGCCGTTAAAGGCAAGCTTGTGAAGAACGCGAAAGAAGTTTATTAGTGATATTATGGTTGACTGGCCGCTGACGTTCAAATGCAACAACAACTGCATATCATGCATAAACAATCTGGAAATGGCAGAAAAACTTAAAGTAGGTAATCCCTCTGAGGAGACCATAAAGAAGGTGATAGATAGTGTCAAACCCGGGGAGACCCTTGGTTTGACGGGCGGGGAACCTACGATAAGAAAGGAATTTTTTAAATTCTTGAAATATGCAAAAGAAAAAGACCCGTATATGAATGTGTTCATAGTTTCAAACGGGAGGATGTTTTGTTACGATGAATTTGTAAGCAAGATGGTTGGGATAGGTCTTAAAAATTTAAAAATAGGCATTGCACTATACGGACATAAAAGGGAAATACATGATGCTATAACTAGGACTCCCGGGAGTTTTAAGCAGACCCTGAAAGGCATAAGGAATCTCATCAAGGCGGGGATACCCATAGAACTAAGGGTTATAATAAGCACAATTAATTACAAACATCTGGAGGATATGGCCAAGTATATAATCAAGAATCTAAAAGGCGTATTCAGAGTTGTTTTCATAAACATGAAATACACTGGGAATGCCTATATAAACAGAAAGGCCATTTTTGTAAGGTACAAGGATGTTGTTCCCTATGCTGAAAAGGCTGCTGACATTCTTATGAAAAATGACATTGAAGTGAAACTTTTCCATTTTCCTCTCTGCACAATTAAAAAGAAATATTGGGATTTGGCAAAAGGTGTTACCAAACAAAAGAGCGAACTGATGTTTGTTGACGAGTGCGAAAAATGCGCGAAAAGGGATGAATGCCCTATGATATGGAAGACTTATTGGGTATTGGCAGGTGGCAGAGAATTTAGGGCCATAAGAGGATGATAGAATGGTTCAGTTTAAAGAAGAAGCTCATTTCCTGCCTGAAATATGTGTAGGGGTAGAATGTAACAACGCGTGTTTATTCTGCGCAGTAGGTGGAGACTGGAGCAAGAGTTTCCCCACAAAAAGCCTGAAAGAAATAAAGGATGAACTGAAAAAAATAAGGAATGTTGGAAATTCTATAAGGATAACCGGTGGCGAACCGACAATAAGGCCTGATATAGTCAAAATTGTTTCCTATGCAAAGAAGCTGGGTTTCAGGCAGATCAGTATAGAGACGAACGGCAGAAAACTTCATAATGAAAAATTCCTGGAAAAAATTTTGGATGCTGGAGTCAACCATTTCTTTATCTCTATCCATGGCCATACGCCAAAAATACACGAAAAGGTAACATGCGCACCTGGAAGTTTCCATGAAACTGTTAAAGGAATTGAGAATCTCTCAAAAACCTCATTATATTTTGGCATAAATGTTGTGATAACAAAGTTTAATTACAAACATCTCCCAGAAATTGTTAAGTTTCTCAGGAAAATAACAGATAAACACATAACTTTAAATTTCATAACCGTTCACGGTAGCACCTTGCTGAACAAGAAAATTGTTCCGAAAATGTCCGAAACTGTTTCCTACATCAAGAAAGCCATCAACTTTCTGGATGATGAAAATATAGCCATAGGTCATATTCCACTTTGCCTTCTCGGTGATTACATAAAATATTCGAACTTCGTTAAGCTTCCTGTTGTAACCAACATAGTCAATCCTACTTTTACCATAAAACTAGAAAGTCATCTTGACAGGTCGATTCAAAAAGGCAAAAAATGTAAAAAGTGTCGTTTTGATAAATTCTGCTATGGTTTATGGGAGCAGTATGCAAAGATTTACGGGTATGGTGAATTAAAGCCTGTTCTTGGAAAAAGGATCGAAACTGTTGAAGAATTGAAAAAGGCCATGGACTCTGCCAAGGGTAGAGGCTAAGTGAAATCCATCACAACCCCATGATATTCACTTCTTCTTTTGATTGTGTGTAGAAGGGTTTCATTTTTGAATATACAAATCTTATCGTTATCTCTCACCATTCTATTTCCTTGCTTTAATGCTTTTTCATCTCTTTGGTTCAAGTTGATTATGATCGGGTCGCCATATGTTATTTCATTTTTGTTAACCTTCCCTCTAATTGCAACAAATTCGAATTCGCCGAAAACTATGAATATGCGTTTCAAACTCGAAACAATTTCATCCGCAAACTTTGGCATTTTCTTCTCGAGCAGTTCCAGTACGGTCTCCCCAATTTTAATGCTTTTTTTGCAAGTATATGAACAGGGCACATGGGGTATTAGAAAGTGGTTGTGTCTCTTCAATCTTTCTTTATTTTTAAGTAATCTTTCATCAATATTCGGTCTACTCGCAGAATTAAAAATATTGTTGTTATAAAAGCATGGCTTGTCCTTGGTATTCAAGAATATGGATACTATCCTGGGTATATTATCCCTCTCCATGTGAAAATGAGTTCTCATCCGAGGGTCATTTTGACTTCTCATCCGAATGTCATTTACGAAAAAATCTATGCAACATTCTGGGTATCCTAGAAGTCTCCCCAATTCTTTTTTATTACCGCCTCTTTCCGCCTCGTAGGCATCTCTTGCCAAACTTTTTGATTTAGATATATAAAAAACCTGTTCCTCTGAACCTTCTTTGAATTTCCCCTTCAGAAAATGTAGTCCATATTTATTGCATGAAAATACCAGATTCTTGTAACATTTCTTTGAAGGTATCCCAGATCTTATTACAGATTTCATATCGTTCATTAGCAACAAAACTTCCTGAGGATTCAAACCATTTTCTGAAGCGTACTTTAAATCCATACTAAATCACTTTTAAAACTTACATATTAAAGTATTAAATTGTTTGGGGTTTTAGGTATGAGTAGCAACATAAAACAGCTTTTCGTCCCTGAAGTCTATCTGGGTCCGAACTGCAACAACAGATGCTCATTTTGCTCCTTGAACAAAGAAGATTTTCCAAGAAAAAGCGCAGAGGACGTTAGGAAGGAGCTAAAAATAATTAAAAAGTTTGCCGATGATGTTAAATTTACAGGAGGGGAAGTAACGATCAGACCGAATATTATGCAAATCATATCTTATGCAAAAAGTTTGGGCTTCAAAAATATTTGTATAGAGAGCAACGGGAGAAAATTTAGTGATAAAGAATACGCAAGGAAAATGATAAAATCTGGAGCAAACATTTTTTCAGTATTCATTTATGGACACAAGCCAAAGCTGCATGAAAAATTGACAGGGGTTAAAGGGAGTTTTGGGGAAACTGTCAGTGGAATTAAAAACTTGGTTAGATATGCAGGTAATGTTTTAAATGTAGAGGTAATTGTAGCAATAACAAAACTCAACTACAAATACCTTTCTGAAATAGCAAAATTCTCATGGAAACTTGGGGTTGGTCATGTAACTCTTAGTTTTGCAACGGCATGTGGAAGTTTATTAATAAATAAGGAAGCAATACCCACGATCTCTGATGTAATCACCTACATTACAGATGTTCTGAATACATTTTCGGACAGGAATATGGGAATTAGTTACATACCACCATGCTTCCTAGAGGGCCATGAAAAATACATAAACTTCATAAAAATCCCATCCAAAATGGTAATAAAGAACCCGAACTTCACAATGATAATAGAATCTGAACTCAAAAAAAACATGTTAAAGGGAAGTACATGTAAAAAATGTAGATTTGATGACATTTGTTATGGTCTGTGGAAAGAGTATGCAAACCTTTATGGTCTTAATGAACTTAAACCAGTCCTAGGAAGGAAGGTGAAAACCCTTGAACAGTTTGAAAAGGAATTCTGTTAGAGTTCTAATCTCCCTGTTTTATCGCTAAAATCCCCAACTCCCGTTATGCTCAAAATTGTCAATAATTTTGAATTTATATTTTTTGATTTCTGAAATTGCTTCTTTTAGATTATGGTCTCTGCAGTGCTTTGTCCAGAATTCTAATTCCTTGATAATTAGTGCATGCTCCTCGAATATCACGAGCCTCCCTCTGTCATTTAAAGTTTTGTATACATTTTTAAGAACCTTTTCTAAATTGGAAAAATGTGCATAGGAGGATTGCATTAATATCACTTCGAATAATCTTTCCCTGAATGGGATATGCTCACCGAAACCGCAGACCTCCATGATTCTGGTCTTTGACAATTTTCTTGATTTTCTCACCATTATCTGGGGTAATATCCTTGAATGAGAAATGAAAAAATATAATAATTTTTTAAATTTTTAAGAGCGAAATTTTTAATTTGTCTGATAAACGAATCGAGTAGGCAACTTTGTACATGGTAGTTTTTAGTTTCCATATTAATTGGTTGATGGTCGTAAATTTAAAGTTATAAAACTTGTTTATAAATATTTCGTAGGTCAAGATGGTCACAAGAAAACTTTCTCTAATCTTGGGGTATGAATGCAACAACAACTGTCGTTTCTGCTACTGCGCAGACAAAAGATTTAATAAAAATATAAAAGCCAAAACAACTAAAGAGGCCAAAGAAGAACTGGAAGAAGGATTTAAAAGAGGTTGCAATTTCGTAGATTTCTTAGGAGGTGAACCGGCAATAAGAAAGGATATTTTCGAGCTTATTGATTATGCAAGAAAACTCGGTTATAACACAATAGGCATGACCACGAACGGGAGGATGCTTTATTACAAAGATTTCGCTGAAAGAATCATAAAATGCGGTTTGAATCACATCATATTTTCGATACACGGACATAATGCAGAACTCCACGATTACCTCACAAGGTCACCGGGAGCATTCAAACAGTTAACGGCTGGAATGAAGAACATAAAAGAGATAAAGCCGGACATTTACCTTTGTACGAATACCGTTATAGTAAGACCGAACTACAAATATCTCCCGCAGATAGCAGAGAACAACATAAAACTCGGGGCGGATGCATGCGAATTCATTTTCATACACCCACGCGGGAATGCACTGAAAAACTTTGAAGAAATCGTCCCAACACTTAAGGAAATAGTTGATTATATACCAAAAACCATAATAGTGGGAAAATCCCACAAGATCAACCATTTTGTAATGAGATACCTTCCTCTGTGTTACATGCTTGGTGTGGGATACGAGAGTTACCTGAGTGAATACGAAAGTAAGGACAGATTGAAGGAGGAGCACGTGGGACCTGAATTCAAGGATTTAAATGTGGAAAAAAACAGAAGGGAGTATGGAAGGGTCAGGGGTCCTCAATGTGTAGGTTGTAAGTACTACAACGTGTGTGAAGGGATATTCAAGGAATATGCAGAAAGAAGGGGTTTTGAGGAGCTGGTTCCCGTTCCGTAATCATGAAAAATCCAAAAGAATTCCATCATATTTATGTTTCTTTTTTATTCTGTGTATGATTTCACCATCTCTGAATATTTCCACATATTCCTTTCCCACTTTAACCTTGTCCCCTTCCCTGAATTTGTTTATAAGGTTTTCCGGCATCAGTGATAAGGGAGGCCATATAGAGGTGTAATCTATAATTTTGCCGTTCACCTTGCCATCAAATATCACCCAATTCAGGTCGTCAAAAAAGAGCAATGGCTTCTTGAGTGTGGATGCTATTTCCTTTGCCAGCTCAGGTTCTTCCCTTTTCAGCAGGACGAGCATTTCCCTGCCTATTTTAATGCTTTCTCTGCAATTGTATGAGCAGGGTATGTGGGATATCAAGAAAAGGTGGGAAATCCTGTTGGCAAAATCGGGATTTTTCTGGATTTTTTCAACCCCACTGGAACTTAGTCTGGATTCGAGCTTGAAAACATTGTTAACCAGAAATGAAGGCTTGCCATTTGTTTTAAGATATGTTTTAACCGGAAAAGGAGATTCCGCGTCTTTGAGTGCTCCTGAGAAAAATTCAACGCAACACTCCGGATACCCCAGAACTTCCCCAAGCTTTTTTCTGTCTCCTGACTTATCGGACAGGTATGCTTTATTCAATAAATCCTTGGATTTGGAGATGTAGATTACGTTCAGGGCTGAATCAAACTTTGTCCCATAAAGATGGTTGAAAGATTTTGTCATGGAGAACATATTATCTTCCCTGCAGAGGGTTTCTATATTTTTGATATTTTTAGGATTTATCACAGTCCTTAGGACTGGTTTTATGCCATGTTTCACAGCAAGCAATTCCTGAAGCTGAATTCCATAACGTAGGTATGGTTTGTCCATAGTTAAAGGTAGTAATTAAATTATTTAATTTTAATTATCAATATCGTACTCAAAGGTGGTATCATAAAGATACTGGGCATATCAGACGGGAAGGAGGGAAGCGCTTGTTTACTGGAGAACGGTGACATTATTTATGCTGTTAATGAGGAACGGCTGAGCAGAATCAAGCTACATCCCGGATTCCCAAGGAATGCTATTGACAGGATAGTCGACAAAAAAAGGAGTGACATAGATTTCATAGCGGTCGGTGGTTTGGTAAGTCCGTTCATTCTGACTAGGATGTTCAGAAATTTGCACAGAATGGAAAGTGAAGTTTTGTCTGGGAAGAACGATTTGAAAGCGCGAATTTCAGATTTTATAAAGTTCAAAATGAAATGGCCCTTGATAAAGCCTGATTCTTCATGGTCGGTCCTGGGGAGGGGGTTAATCACTCGTATATTAAGGAGGGATTTACCAAGAGAACTGAGAAAAAAACCTGTAATTTTCGTGGACCATCATTTGGCACATGCGAGTTCAGCATATTTTACATCAGGGAAGAGAGAGGCTCTTTGTGTGACCGCCGATGGGTATGGAGATGGTGTTTCGCTTACTGTCAGTCTATGCAGAAACGGAAATATAAATAGGGTTTATGAAATTGGCGCTTGGGACTCTTTCGGTTTGTTTTACAGTCTGATAACACTGATGCTAGGGTTTAAGTCACACAGGCATGAGGGGAAGATAACTGGCCTTGCCGCATACGGGAATCCTGAAAACGTAAATGTTGAATTTCCATTTTTGATTAACGGACAAATGGTTTCCTACATAAGTAAATGGGGCAGGAAAGGAATCAAACAAAACGGCAAGAAACTTCTCAAACACCCAAGGGAGGATATAGCAGCATGGTTACAGAAGAATTTTGAAACAGGGATCTGCAGTATAGTGAAAAGTTGGGTGGAGAAAACAGGGGTAAGAGATGTTGTCCTTGCTGGGGGGGTTTTCGCAAACGTGAAATTGAACCAGAGGATTTGTGAACTTCCTGAAGTTAAATCTCTTTATGTATTCCCTAACATGGGTGATGGTGGGTTATCGGTTGGTGCCGCCCTGTATGTCCAATCAAGAATGTCAAGAAGACATGGTGGTGAAGTAAAATACCAAAATCTGAATCATGTTTATCTGGGCTGGGGTTATTCAGACAAAGAGATAAAAAAAGAACTCATAAAACACAACTTAGCTTATAAGTTTTACAGGCGAATAGAACCAAGAATTGCAAAGCTGCTTTCTGAGGGGAAAACTGTCGCGAGATTTACAGGAAAAATGGAATACGGACCCCGTGCTCTTGGCAATAGAAGTATATTATATCAGGCCACGGACCCTACTGTCAATGACTGGCTGAACAAAAAGCTTGGCAGAACGGAATTTATGCCCTTCGCCCCTTCCACTCTTATTGAATACGCCGGCAGGTGTTACAAAAACTACAAAAAGGCTATGCATGCAGCCCGTTTCATGACCGTAACTTTTGAATGCACAGATTGGATGAAGGATAAATGCCCGGGAGCCGTACATGTGGACGGGACAGCAAGACCTCAATTGGTAGACAAAAAATATAATCCGTCATTTTACAAGGTAATTGACGGTTATAGAAAGATAACAGGCATTCCCACTATTATAAACACCAGCTTCAACATGCACGAAGAACCCATAGTTGAAAATCCGAATGATGCAATAAGGGCTTTTCTTGAGGCGAAGCTGGATTACCTTGCAATTGGAAACTATCTGGTCAGAGGTGAAGAGGTATAGGAATGCTGGAAATCGTCACAAGTTTATTGGAAGGGAGCAGGGGTTTTTTACCCACACTCCTCCCTCTGTCTTTCACGATAAGTTTTTTGCTTGCGATAATTTTTTTTGCTCTTGATTATAGCGAAATAAAAAAATATTTTAAGATTAGATTATCCGTATGGGTTATACTTATATTCATATTTTTGCTTGCGTTATCCTTGAGGCTTATTACTCCTGTCTACCTGACAACGTATGGGGATGAATTCGCGCATGTACAGGTCGCCAGGGATATCATCACATCTGGTAGGGCAGTCTTCAATGAGCCTGTTGGATTTTCATACGTTGTGGCTTTATTTCTTCTCTTCGGCGGTATAAACGAAAATTCTGCATACATGGTAAACATCGTAACGGGCTCCCTCCTTGTGGTAGTTGTTTTCCTTTTCTGCTTCCTCCTTTTCAAAAGCGAGAAAACAGGGCTGTACAGCGCATTCATTGTTTCCATTATTCCATTGTACATATTACTTTCAAGAAATATAGAACCAGACACTGTGTCCGCTTTTTTTATCTTGCTGACGTTCACTGCCTTCCTCCTCTTTTTCAAAATAAGGGACTTGAAAATCGGTATTTTTGCAACAAGCATCCTTGCTTTCTCGATCTCCATAAAACAGGAAGATATTCTGTTAATACCGCTGGTGTTGCTGCTGTCTGTCCTATTCCTTGATGCAAAAACGCTCAAATCCGCAATCAAAAATAAAAGGCTTTGGTTTCTTGTCCTTCTTTTAACGATACTGGTAATCCCGCATATCTTGCATTTGTCCTTGGAGATTTATCCCGCACTTTACGGGAAATCCACAGCGACGGTAGTTGAAGGGAAATTGATCAGGATGGAAAACATACCTATGAATGCCCAAGTTCTGGCCAAGGCAATGAATGGTAGCTTTTATCCTCTGCTGATAAATGTGTTTTTGTTTGCCGGTTTGCTTTACGGTTTCAAAAAACACAGGAAGGAAGCCCTCTTCCTGGCCATATTTTTCTCCTGTTATATGTTTGCATACCTTGCCTATTCCGCCAGCATAGTTGAGAAATATCTAATAACTGGTCTCGTTCCGTTGTTATGTTTTGCAGGTCTTGGGTTTTATGCGTTTGAAGAATTTGCACTTTCCATGCCGCACAAAATTGCCCGACAGAAAGTAATAACAAAAATAGTCCCGACTTTTTTCGTTCTGCTTTTATTTCTCTTATCCATTCCCTATTTTTATGCTGTGCAAAACGACCCCAAGCCGCTTAATGTTAATCACGGATACCCAAGGGGGGAGATAGAATACAAAGAAATGGAAGTTATAGATATGATAGACAGGGAAATAGATTCATGTTATGTTGTGACAAAGGAGCCTGTATTTTTCTCAGCAACTGATCTAAAAGCTATACCAACCGAATCGGTTCTTAAACAACCAGAAATGTTACAGGATGTTACAGGAAACAGAGGGTGTGTTTTTTACTTCAAAGACTTGTACTGTACGGATTTTTACAGCCTGGGTAACAGATGCGGTATCGAGAACGAATCCTTTGAAACATGCGAAGAACTGAGGCGAAAAATTGTTTCCCAATGCAGGGAAATGCATGAAAAATTTGAACTTCAGCCATACTTAGAATATGAGTTTGGTGATTTCAATTTAACTCTTTATAAAATTACAACGAGTTCATAAGACTCATGAGCTAAACGTTTTGAAATTCAAAATGGCATACAAGCCTAAAAGGTATTTTTTTACCTGTCTTAAACTCTTTATTTTAAATAATGTTTTTGCTGCAAATCCTGGTCTCAGATAAAAACTTTTATATGCCTTCTTCACCCACCTATCCATATCAGGAAATTCGTATGGTATTCTTTCATTCGTTTTCCCGAGTGTGAATTTCCTCCAGTATTCCCTGTCTTTCAGTAAACCCTTCTCGTAGGCGAGTTCAAGCAAATCCGTGGAAGGGTAGGGGGTGACATTGGAAAACATCGCCCAGTCTATGTTAAGGTTTTTTGCGAAATCTATGGTGTTTTTTATTTTTTTCTCGTCTTCATTAGGATAACCTATCATAAAAAAACAAAAGCTTTCCATTCCTGTTTCCCTTGTCCATTTTGTTGCCTTCTTTGCCTGCTCTAATGTTATTCCCTTTTTCATGATATTGAGGGTTTCCTGATCTCCGCTTTCAATCCCGTATCTCACCATTCTGCAACCTGCCTTTTTCATCAATCTGAGCATCCCCCTGCTAACGCAATCCACCCTTGTGACGGCCTCCCATTTAAAATCCAGTCCCCTGTCTATTATTTCTTTGCATATTTGCGCGGCATGTCTTTTGTTCATCGTAAACGTGTCATCGTAAAACCAGATTTCCCTGAATTTCCATTTCTCTAGGCAGTACTGTATTTCATCAACCACATTTTTCGCGCTTCTGTATCTTACAATTCTGTCCAGTTTTTTTCTGAAGCAGTAACCGCACCTGAACGGACAACCCCTCGATGTTATAAGGGTTGTGAAAGGATGGTCTGAAAGTATCGAGAAATACTTGTAATTGGGTAAGAGATGCCTTGCAGGGAATGGCAAAGAATCCAGATCCTTGACATATCTTTTTGCAGGATTGAACTTTATCCCGTTCTTCTTGTAAACCAGCCCATCTATTTCTCCAAGTTTCTTCTTGCCATCCAATGCTTCCAAAAGTTCGGGCATTATTATTTCCCCTTCTCCAGCAATGCCGAAATCCACAAAATCGTAATTTATCGTTTCTTTGGGGTATATGAATACCTGAGGACCTCCCATAACGGTTACTATACCATTCGAAACTTGTTTGGTCAGATACGCAGCTTCAAGTGAACCCTTTATGGTGGAGCTCATGCACGTAATTCCGACGACATCTGGGTTGAATTTTTCTATGTGCTTCTTTGTTTCCTCTGCCGTTAAGTTCAGTGCCCTGCTGTCGAGAATGCGAACATCGTGGCCAAATTTCTCCAAAGTGGAAGCCACATATGCTATTCCCAGAGGCGGGTATACGCCTTGGACTCTGTTTATGCTCTCCGGTAACCTTGTATTTATGTTACCAATATTGTGATACCTTATCAGCATTACCCTCATAATTCACTCACAGTCATATTTACAATTTTGTTTGATCTCACGGTAACGTTGTACAGGGAATGAATCCACTCAATGATGTAGTCCTTATCAGGTTTCACTAAAACTTTGTAGACATTCAGGGGGCCTTCCCTGAAAGCAAACTCGAGGTCCAGATTTTCCCTTATGAACTTGCATGGATTATGATCTGGGTCGTATTTACAATAGTCCAGCTCTATGTAATAGACATCTTTGCTTTCATGCAGCAACTTAATCGTGTGTTCAGGTGTTCCGTGCAGAACCATTACTTCGGGAGATATATACTTTCTATTTCCTCCAACTACATCTGATGACACCATCATGAACATCTGTGTTATAATGGTCGAATTCGGAGGCGTCCTCTTTATGGCTGAGAAATACTTGCTGTCATGATCTGTCCTCGCATCCTTAAACATGGTTGTTGGGAACTGGATTGACATAAGCAAAAGAATAACGAAAATCGGAACCAATACAAAATTTGCGTACCTGCTTATCCTTTTACCAAATTTAGTTATCATATAAAATGCATATCCTGCCAGTATGGCATATGGAACATGGAATTGAATTATATACCTGACAAAGCTTGTATCCGGGTCTCGGGAAAGCCCGTTAACGAAGTTCATGCAATAGGACCCGTAAATAACAAAAAACAAAACAAACCAAACAGCCGTGAACAAAGACCCCTTGGCATGGTCTTTTTTCATTAAAAGGGAAACCGGTATGAGGGCAATTCCTATAATAAACAGCGAACTTGCTGCTAAATTGTATGCATTGGATATATGGTAGAAGGGGAACCCCAGCATGAAACTGAGAATGTAAGGGCTCACTTTAAAAAGACAAGCAAGGGAGTATGTCGGTAATCCAACAGGGTGGACAAATGCATATGCAATTATGAAGAATGTCCAGTAAAATACATGTAACTGGAAAATTATGAACACCACAGCGGCTATGAAAAGCTTTTTCATGTTGTCCCTGTTTTTTAAATTATATCTGAACAAAAACAACCCCAAGACAAACAAAGGGATGAGAACGTAATTCTCCTGCCTTATGTAAATGGAAAAAGAAAGGAACAGCACAAAGAGCATCCATAAACGAAGATTATTTTTCTTTATAGTGACCAAGTAAACCAAGATTGTGCAGCCAACAAAAAACAAAGAAATGATCCTTGTGAATCCTGTTCCTGAGAAAAATATGTTAAGGGGTATCAAAGCATAAACAAGGGATGCATATAATCCAACTTCTTCCTTTTTGAATAACAGATAGCATATGAGAAATACGAGAATTGTGGTAAGCGAGCTTAATACACCTGAAAACACCAAAACAGGGAGCGTGTTTATCCCGAAGATCATATATAAAATTGATATCAGATAAGGGAACCCAACCGGCTGAAGAACCTGCTGGTATGACGAACAGTAACCAGCCCGTCCTGCAGCGCAGGCCTTCACGTTTTTCCCCTCCAGAACCAGAAACTTGGCAGTTTCTAGAGGAGCATAAGCGTCCGTATGTTCTCCATACCAGTATTCGGCGTTCATTAGGAAAAAACCAACCAGGAATATCACCAGCAATATTGCCCATGCCTTTCTGTTTATTCTTGAAAATTCTTTCACGATTGTTTTGAAATTTAGCGCGAGAAACAGCAGCAAAAGTGCAAAGTGTATGGACATGAAAATCAGGATATTCTGGTCCAGAAATTTGTAAACAAGTCCGAGCATTTTATGATATTGAATTGATAATTTTTATAATGCTATCGTAATCGAAGCCTTTCCTTTTCCTGCCAAGAATTTTCAGACCTTCCGAAATCCTCTTTATAAAAACCTTCACATCTTCGCAGAGATACGTAATCTCCGGCCAGCAGCCGTACATGCATCCCGAACACTGGCTGACCTGCCTTGAAATTCTCTTTTCAAATTCCTTTGACCTATAAATTTCGAGGAACCTGTCATCCAAGATTGATATATCTGTTCGTAAATCTATGCACGGGGAGAACAGGCCGCTTGGCGAAATAGAGAAATAGAGATACGGAGAATAACACTTCCATCTGCATATTTGATATTTAATGAACCCGGGGCTCTCCCTCAGGAACTTCAGGGAGTTGTATATGGAAAATCCTTTCCTTTTCATCTCTATGAGTTTCGAATATGTCCGATCTATCAAATCAAAATCCCTTTCCGAAAAACCCATCGAATTCTCATAACCCCTGAAGGCGAATCTTTCGCTTCGCTCTTTCAAGAGATGTACGGGAATAACGGAAAGATAGAATCCTATTTTATCTACGAATTTTACCATTTTTTCGATTTCCGCTATGTTCTTTTTCGAAAGAACGCAGTTTATAATAGGCATGGAATTTTTCTTGGGCATCATGCGGGAAAACAAGGATATGGAATTTATTGTTCTTTCCCATGAACCCTTCATATTGGTTATACTGTCCTGAACTTTCGGGCTCAGTGAATCCAAAGATATTGAAATATCATTGAGGCCGGATTTTACCACCTCCTTGACATTCTCTTCTGTACACAATGTCCCGTTTGTCTGCAGCCTTGTATTCAGGCCTTTTTCATGGAAGATTTTCACAATCTCCGGGAGGTCATCTCTTGAAAAGGGCTCCCCTCCAGTAAATATCACCATGCCTGTGTTCAGCTTGTAGAGAATATCCGCTACCCTTTCCACGTCATCCAGGTCCAAATCCTTTTCGTTTTTCCATGATTTCACTATGCCACACATTCTGCAGTTCAAATTGCATCTTTTTGTGACTGCGAACTGCACGTAAATGGGTGTTTTCTTCGTTAGCACCCCCTTCAGAATAGAGAGGGCCGTCTTTCTGCTCAACATCTTACCTCCCTTAAAACCAAGTCAGCTGTTTTGCTGGCTAGTGATACTATGTTGTTGAAATCAGAAACAGGATAAGAGTGTATCATGCCCGTTAAGAATAACCCCTTTACAGGTGTTTTGGTATCCGGCATTATGTTAAGGTAGTCTTTTTGATAAAAGGGCTCCCCGTACTGATTTTTGTATAATCTATACCAGATTATCTGTTCCTTGAAACTAGAGTAGAGCCTTTCGAGATCGTTCATGTATCTTTCAATAATTTCTTTGTCCCCTAATTTCCATAAACTTTCTTCGGCATTGAGGAAATTGAAAACGTAAAGTATGTGTTTACCGCCGAAATGTTTTTTGTCTATGAGATTCGTGAGCTCGACAAGACCGCCGAAGGACCTCCTTTCAGAAAATATCGTTCTGAAAGAATTCGTCACTTTTTTCCGCAGGCTGAATACTGCGCATATCACAGCTTTGTATTTTAATTTTCTTGCCTGTCTTTCAAAATCTTCAGGCAATTTTGCAATCCTCAGAAGCTCTCCAACAGGGATGGTGCTGATTAGAGTGTCTGTTCTCATTTCTTTCAGGTTTTTGTTTATACGATACTTGACTGACACGACTTTCTTGTTTTTTATGGATATCCTCGTGGGCTTCGCTGATGTTATTATTTCCCCTCCCCTACCTTTTATTTCTCTTTCAAGAACGGAAAAAAGATTTTTGAAAGAGCCTTTGAGGTATCCTGCCTTTTCCCCTCCTCCGAAGATATTCCTGGATTTAGAACGCGGTTTAAGCCTACCGTAGAACCATGCGGCAGAAGCTTTGTCCGAATCCCTTCCCCATTTTGCCTTTATTATCGGCTCGAATATATCTTTGTATACATCACCGCTGCTGTTTTTTATTATCCACTCTTTCGCTGTGAATTTGTCGAGGGATTTCCAGTCCTTTGTGTTTTTCATTTTGAAGTAAATTTTCGCAAGGAACTTTTTTTCGGATAAAGAGAGGCATATGCTTGATAATATTTTAAGCGGGGAGAAAAATATATCTCCTTTCTTGGTGACCAGTTTAAAATCAAGGTCTCCCCATACAATATCTTTCTCTAAATTCAGCTCCCTCAAAAGATTCAGGAGATACTCGTCACCTTTGAAAATGATGTGATATCCGCTGTCTATAAACATATCGCCGACACTGTGACAGAATCCGAGACCGCCCGCTTCCTTCTCCTTCTCCAAGACGATTGGTTTCATGCCGGCTTTCGCAAGGAAATAGGCAGTGGAAAGACCCGCGATACCTCCTCCCAGAACAACAATCCTGCTCATTAGTTTTAATTTGAAAGGGAAATTTTAAATAAAACTATTTGAAAGGGATGTTTTTCTTCATGGCTTCGATATATTCATCTATCGTCCTTTTTACAACATCTTCAGAGGTCTTGCATTCAAGAATGCCGGAAAAATCGCTTCTGCCCTCTATCTGGGGTAGAGGATTGTCAATATCTTCCTGAAAGGTGATTTTTCGTTTCTTTTGGATAAGCCCTCTCTTCAGCAATGCCTCATGAATCATCTCAATTATTATTCTCATCTGCACCTGTTCTGAAGAATAAACATTCTTTATATGCAGGCCATTTTCCATCTGGGAGAGAATCACCCTGCATACGTCATTCAAATGGATGTAATCCCTCCTTATGTTCGAGCCCTTGAAAACAATTTCATCTTCGGAGAGGAATTTTTTTATGAAGTCGCTTACGATGTCCTTCGAGACTTTCCCGTTGTCAAGCCCTCCTATGACCCTGCTGACCCTGAGTATGTGGGTGGAGGCAGAAGGCGGATTTTTCCTGATAAATTCTTCGGCCTTTAGCTTCGAACGCGGGTAAAAATCATTTATTTTTCCCAAGCAGTTAACCAAGGCGGCAGAGGAAAAGATGAATGATTTGATGTCGAAAGTTTGTTCGTTCAGTCCATCCACTAGGTTCTTTGTTGTGGTGGCGTTCATGGAAAGAAAATCCTCGAATTTCCAGTGTTTCCTTTTTCTTACGTCCTTCTCGAACAAACCAGCAAGATGTATCACAACGTATTCTCCTTCGGGCTCAAGGGATTTTATGGTTTCTCTTGCTTTCCTTTTGTCCGTTAGGTCGCACTTGATAAACCTTTCTCCTTTGACGGGTTCAAGAGGTTCTTTCTTGTCTATGTTTATTGCCCTTCCGCCTTTATTCAGAATATCTTTGACGAGCTGACGTCCTATATAGCCAGAACCGCCTGTTACTACATACATCATTTTATCGATAAGATTTATTTTAAAGGTAAATTTATATAAGTTTCATTTCCATTATCTCTTTTTAGAGTTTTGTTTTCATACACAGAAGAAGAGTCAACAAAATTTTATTAACGTTTACTCTGAATTCTGTACTTTGGCAAAATAATTTTTATAATAACAAAAGCTAAAATTAACACGATAATGAATATAGCAGCCGGAATGCCCTGACTCCAAATAAAGAATCCAGAAATACCCCCTCCTGAAGCAGTTTCAATTGTTTTTCCAAATCCGGTATCCCCTTTTTCATTGGATGAGAATTCATTGCCTGTTGTGTCGTCTGCTTCTGCATCGCCTACGAAAAGTATTCCGTATCCTGAGTTATTTTTTATAATGTTTCCTGAAATAATGCCATGTTTACAACTGTCATATAATATTCCATTGTTCCTATTGTTCTCGATTTCGTTTTCCTTTATAATGTTGTGGTGGCAACCCCATCCATTCCCACCTTTAATTACTATGCCGTTACCATTATACTTTATTACATTTTCCGATATGGTATTGTACTCTGACCCGTAAAAACTTATTCCTTCATTTGCGTTGTATTCCAAAATATTTTTCGTTATCTTGTTATTACTGCAACCATAGGGCATACCGATACCACTTAAAGACATATTGGTGAATATATTTCCATAAATTGAGCTTTCTTTAAGACCACATATATTAGCCCCGCGGAAATAGTTAACAGCACGGCAGTTTTTGATCGTGATATTTCTTATTCCCATATCGCAGGGGACGGTTACCGTATATCCTGCTTTTGATACACCTCCGTCAAATAAAGTATTGTTACAATCAAGAACGATGTTGGAAGAAATTATTATAAGTACACCGTCTTCATTTTTGTCTTCGATCTTGCAGAAACCTCCAGAGAGAACAGTACTGGAGTTTATGTACGTGTCATCCTTGGGGCATGCTCCGGCAACAAGAGAAGGAATTAGCAAAAAAATGGCGCATACCAAAATAATCAAAAAGGGGTTTCTTCTCATTTTCATGTTAATAATTTATCAATAGGTTTAAAAAAAATAACCTCTGTATAGGATAAATCTTAAGCCTGCTTCGTACCTTGAAGTTGTACACAGACCAAGAAGGTTACGAGTATCCTCTCATATATCATAAAAATTTGTTATCCAGATGTTTAATAAATCTAATCTAGCAATATAATCTTGATAAGATGGCCCCAAACAATTTAGCAAAGTACAAATACTCGATCCTTTTATTCTTGATTTTGTGCATGCTGTTTTTTGCTTTTTATGGAGCTGGGATTTTTGATGAGATTGCTGTTTTATTTTTCGGAATAAATTTGTTTTATTTCGTTATCTCTGGTGTGGCCGGATACGTTGCAGCACTCTCGTTTCTTTTCCCCTACGCCCCCTTTATTTTAAAGGGAAATCCAAGAAGAGGCGTGAGGGTTATTTTGAAATTTGTGTATCTAGATGTGGTGGGAGGGGAAGCAAAAAAATACCTGACCGAAAAATTAAAGATTGAAAAAGCTGAGAAAACTTTGAAAATAATAAATATTTCCGACATGGTTTCCATACCCTTTTTGATTTTGGTATCCTTGTTTTTCGTGAAAGAATGGAATTTCTTTCTTTGGATTTTGGTGTTCGAAACTGTGTACGTTTTGATGGTGGTTGTAAAACATAGAAATATTCTATCTAGGAAATTAGGGGGTTATGCATCCCTATGCTTTTTCAGGTACTTTCTGGAGTTTCCCAGAACACTTTTTGTGTTTTATGCAGCGAATCTTTTCCTGGATATTCCGGTAATTATCATATTCTTGGCTTCATCGAGCCTTCTGTATTTCGTTCCCTATTTTAAGAATGCGGGAGGTTTGCTGGAGGCATACTCGGTCCTGTTCTTCTATCTTTTAGGATACCCTGTTTTATTTGGTTTCATGGTTGCAGTTCTGTTCAGAATTAACGCCGTTGTCTTCCATGTGATCCCCTTCAATTTATATTTGCGCTTGGGAGGAAAATGAGTTTATTGGCTTTTAAAAATTGTTGTCAAGAATTTCATATGTCCAAGGTTTATGTCTTGAGGAACAAAAATTTTATTTCGTTAAAAGGGGAGTTCTTGAGGGTTTTGGATAAATCCAATTTTGCTGAGAAAGGAGAAAGGATAGTGCTCAAACCAAATATATCTTCGCCATTCCCTTCCTCAACAGGGGCAACTACTGATGTAAGGATTGTTGAGGTAATAGCTAAGTATCTTAAAAGGATCGGAGCCGAACCCCTGATAATAGAGGCCCCCATACAGATTTACGATTTTGAGGAAACCATGAAGATAACAGGATTTAAAAGGATGTGTAAAGATTTGAGAATAGAACTGATAAATTCGGAAGAAGATAAATGGGTTAGAATATCATTGGACAGGGAAGATATTTATTTGCCCAAAACACTTTTCGATGCGGACGGTATTATAAACATACCCAAATTAAAGACGCACACGCTCACCGGAGTTTCCTTGGGAATGAAAAATCTGATGGGGTTCCTGAACAGAAAAGGGAGAAGGAAATTCCATTCAAAGAACATAGACATGCTGATAGCCTTATTGAATGAAAAGCTTCTCCACAGAATAAGGTTATCGGTAGTGGAAGGGATAATGGGTATGGAGGGGTCAGGACCAACACACGGGAAACCTGTCAGAGGAGACTTGTTAATAGTGGGAGACAACAACATAAGCGTTGATATGGTTGCGTGTAAGGTTATGGGGGTTGATTTTCATTCTGTAAAACAGATAAATTATGCAACAGAAAGGAATCTTCCGGGCAGCAATTTTGAAAAAATAAAAATTTCCGGGGAAATTCCCGCTTTGGAATTCGAAATCCCTTTACGAAAGAAGTCGTTTCTGGACAATTGGGCGATGAGGAGCAGGATAATCTCGTGGCCATTGAAAAAACTGAACATCCCTTTAAAAATAAGGGAAAAGCCAGTAATTTTGGAAGAGAGATGTTCGAGATGTTTGGAGTGCGTAAAAATGTGTGCTGCCAACGCTATTACGCCTCCCAAGATAGACTATAAAAAATGTGTGGGGTGTATGCAATGTCTGGAGGTTTGCCCGAACCTAGCAATAAAGATCGAAGGTAGGAAACACAAGCTACTGCGCATGTTATTTGGGTGATAAATTGAAAAATATCTTGTTCATTCGTTTGTCAAGCAATCTGGTTTTTAAGAAGGAGCACCCAATAAACATTCAGCCCCCTCTGGATATTGGTTACTGCGCAGCTGTTTTGGAAAAGAACGGTTATAATGTGCACATAATTGATTCTATCTTCAAAAAAAACTTTTATGGGACGATTCTCAACTGGAAAGTCAGACCAAGCATAGTTGTCATACATTTGACTACCGCAGCATATGAGGTCGCAATGAAATTGGCAAGGTATTTCAAGGAAAAATATGCTTCGAAAATAATTTTCATGGGCCAGCATGCCAGTGCCTTGCCAGACACATTGGTTTTTAAAAATTCCCCAGTTGACATTTGTATGATAGGTGAAGCCGAAAAAACTATTCTGGATGTGTGTAACTCTTTGTCGAGAAATAAAAAAAATTTCAGAAAGATAAGAGGAATCGCATTTTTTGATTCTGAGAGAAATTCGTTTGTTAAGACAAAACCACAGAGGTTAATAGAAGATCTGGATTCGCTTCCCTACCCAAAACACGAATGGTTCTCCAATGGACTTTACAGAATTTATTATCCCTCAGCTTCGAAAAAAACTAAGTGGGGTTTCATCATAGCTACCAGGGGGTGTCCATACAAATGTATATTTTGTTCACCGACCCTCAGGGTATCATACGGGAAGAAGTTTAGGAAAAGAACCCCTAGAAATGTAGTTGATGAAATGGAATATATTACAAATAGGTTCGGGGTTAAGTCTATATTCTTCCTTGATGATAATTTTTCTTTCGATCAGAAATGGGTTCTTGCACTATGCAAAGAGATGAAGAGACGTAAGCTTAACGTCAGATGGGCGGCACAGATAAAACTGAACCACATAAACAGGGAGATGTTAAAAGAGATGAAGAGTTCCGGGTGCGAAACGCTCTGTTTTGGTGTGGAATCCGGTTCTGACAGAATTCTGAATATATTGAGAAAGGGCATAACGGTGAGAGAGATAAAAAAATCGTCCTCCATGATAAATAAAGAGGATATGTTTACCGTTTGCTTCTTTATGATAGGGTGTCCCACAGAAACCATGGAAGAGATAGAGAAAACGTTCAAGCTCGCCTTGGAAATTGATTCTGACCTCATACAGGTCGCTTTTTTTACGCCCTATCCTGGTTCGCCAATATTTGAAAAGTTTAGGAAAAAATTCCTTTTTAGCAGGTTTTCACATTATGATACACTTATCCACAACTTCAGCAATGTCCCCTCTGGAAGACTGATGAGAGCACAGAAAGAGTTCTACTGGAAATACTACGCACGCCCTTCTTTTATCTTGAGACACTGGAAGAATCTGCTACGAATAGGAGTAATGAATGAAATGGAACTCGTGAGGAAGACAACAAGGTTTCTTTTTGAAATTCAGAAAACTAGAAGTTAACCACCTACATGATAAAGTCTCAGGCATTCACCTTCATACAAAATCTCGGTATTAAAAACATTAGTCAGGATTTTGTGAGTGATTTCCGATTCACAACAACCGCATTTATCGTAAACTGCGTACGTGTTATTGGTGAGTAGAGTATCCTTTATAATTTCTTGGATAGTTTTATTGTTCATGATGCGTTCGACTGTAAAATTCATTGACAGTTCAGAAACCCTGCTTTGAACTTCTTCCAAGGTTGAATTAAAATAAAATCCCCCCCTTTGGAAGTTGATACCAAATTCATTTTCGCCACCAAGATAGTTCCTAATCAAGAAATTATCTGATATATACTTGAAGAAGTCCAGGGTGCTGTACAAAGTAAGAAATTCGAATTTATGATTGGTACTCTCGGTGGACATCATCAGTATGTTTGGCTTTTCCCCTGTTATATAATTTTGGATTGATTTAACATCTTCCTCGAAGTCGCTTGTATCAAGGGGGTCCGAAGTTTTCTTGTCATAAAGAAAACCTGAAAACAAAACTCCCCAGACACACACAAGGTAGATACCAATCAAGATAGTGCCTACCTTTATAAACTTGGGCTTTTCTTTAAAATTAACGATACCGTTAATGCCCAATCCTGCAAGTAAAATGTACGGAACTGCTGAGGCGAATGCGTACTTCTCCTCGTATCCGTTATCCCATTTGAAAAATACATAGTTGTGCAACAGAAAAAGCAACAACAGCAAGACAGCAACCTTTCTGTATTTCTTATTTTTTAAGGAAACAAATAACCCTATCAGCATCAACGGTGTCAAGAATAAAAATAAGTTATGAGTCCAGAAGTAAAGGAAGCCGTCCATAGTTATACCTGCGCCCTCGGGTATGGATGGGAAGATTGAATTGCCCCAGAATTGACCAAATACCCTTTCATTGTGCGACCAGAAATGATGTGAAAATCCGTGAGTGAGAATGACAGGCAGGAAGACAAAGAACAGTAGCATTGCAGGAGCGATTCCTTTTAGCCAGAATTCCTTTACCCTCTTCATGTCCTTTACTCTGTAGAGGAGCATGCCCGTGATGAATACGGGGAACAAAACGAGGACTTCAAATCTTATCTCCGCCGCAAGCAGAATGGAAACAAGAGAGAGCATATACATTACATGTTTGTTCGTTTTGTACGCCATTAACGAAAAAAGCAGGCTCATGGAAACAAATAAATGCAAGACGAGGTCAAACTCCGCCAGACTTCCTCCCAAAAAACTTTCATGAAAAACCATGCAAAAGAGAGATACCAGAAGTATTGAAACCTTCCCGTCCCTGAACAAAATATACCCCAAAAAGAAAAATGAAATCATGCTTAATGCGAGTACAGTTCCGTAAAACAGGTAGACTGTTCCTGAACTTATGCCTAATATCGAATAAAATATGCCAAGTAGGAATGGTGTCAGCGGTCCCCAAGGGTACGGGTCCCTTCCCTCCACTCTTCCCTTGACAGTTGACGGGTCCATGAAGTACAGATTGGTTTTGCCCATGGAGAAGTCCTTGGCTACAGACATTGGCCAAAACTTCCAATCACCCTCGTATCCTGTGGTGTTTGAATACAAAGCCAGCATCATGAAGACAAGAGCCGCCAAAAATATGAGGTACCTCTTATCCACATTCCTGAATTCTCTTTTGAAGGTTTCCATGTTCAGAAAGAATAACAACAGGAAAACTACGACTTGTATACAGAGCAGAGGGATCAAATTTTCAGTGTAAAGGGTAAAAATATCCATATAGAATTTTTGTAATAGAATTTTTTATAAGCATTCAATTTTCAATCGAATAGATCTTGTAAACGACTTCTCCATGGGCATTTACAAAATCCTTTTCCAGTCTTAAGGTCTTTTTCTTTTTTGCTGCCTCGCTCAGAAGGAATTCCAAAGGATAGTTCGTATTGTTGAAGTTACCATAAGGTCCGAAGGCGATCTTGCAGTTCCTAATTGGTCCTTTTATGAGCCCATAACCTGTTAAATTATAGGCTGTTAGATTTTCAGACAAATAGGGAAGAACGTATTTCACCCCTTTGTTTTTGAGAAAAAATAAATCATCAGCACTACATGAAACGAATGAACATACGTCATTTTTTTCATCGTAGAATGCATCACAAAAATTTGTTGTTTTCTTCTCTGGATAATATTGAGGTATATAATCACCAAATGAGCTATATGAAGGCACCACAATCACATCTGCTTCCTCCAAACTCTCTACCAAGTTGTGATGTATAATAGCAAATTCTGGTAAAGTTTCCTCTACGAATACCTGGTCCTTACTCAAGGCTAAAAACGTGAGAACATTGGAGAAGTTAAGAAAGATGAAGAGTCCGATTAACATGAAAAATAAAACTTTGTTTAAGTTTTTTATTTTGAAAATTTTGATATTCGATTTGTAAATCATAACAAGACCGGAGGCCATTACTATAAAGAAGAACGGCTGTACAGGCAAGTAATGAGCAATTATCGGGTCTGTGGGGCTTAAAATTGTTAAGCAGGAGAAGAAGAAAATCAATAAGAGTAGGAATATCTTTTTTGGATCTCTTGAAATGACAAAAAGAATTAAGGACATTAAAAATATGGACAGGTTGAAATGGTAGAATCTGGGGAAGGGGAGAATTGGACTGTGAGGCTCTAGGAATACGATATCCTCTGAAATTGGAAGACCTAAACTATATTCAATTCTCGCAAACTGTAATATTTTTTTGTTTATTTTGCTGATTATCGATAAACCCTCGTGTTCTTCAGAAAATATCAACCCGTCTATTTTTGATAGCAACGGAAAGTCATAACGTATATTATGAATTATAAGAGGCGACAAACCTATAATGAAGAAGAAAACTAGAATTAAGATCGACTTTTTGTTTAAATTAAAATTGCTTTTTATTTTGAACATCCATTTGACTAGAATGAAAGAAACGATTAAACTGATTAGAAAATACAGATTTATTAATTTGTGATAAAGGCTGTATCCACCTACCAATGCGTAGATATATAGGTATCGAATATCTCTTGTTCTGTAGTATCTGTAGAAGAGAAAGGATAGCAGAGCAGGGAAAAACGCAAGGTAAGGAACTTCGCTGATACACATGGTAATGAAAACCGGGGCGGTAATGAGCATTACAGACGTTAATAGCGCTGTTCTCCTGCCTAAATAATCCTTTGTAAACAGGTAAATTAGAACAACAATAGAGGCTATGGAAATGGCAGAAGCCAGCCTGACTGAAAACAAATTGAGACCAAGGACTGCTCTCATGAGCAAAAGAAAAAATATCGTTCCCGTGTACCCTCCTGCCATCTCAAAATTTTCAAAAGAAAATATCTTTGCCATATGTATATCCGCTCTCCCCTCAAAGAGAGAAAGGGAGTCCCAGTTGTAGAGATTTATTGAGAAACTTATCAGAAAAAGGAGCAGTATTAATAATATTTCTTTGTTTCTTGATGAAAGCAGGGGGGGCATATTCATTATTTAAAAAACACATTTAAATGAAGTATGTTTTTATTTTTGCCAAACTCCTCCTTGGATTAAACAGGGAATTTAACAGATACCTTGCCCTGAATGGATGAAAGTAGAAAAGGAGCATCGCAAGCTGCTGGTATCTCTTGATGAGTTTTTCAGGAAGCGTTCCGGACTTGAATCCGGACCTGGAATAGTAAAAATCGGGATCCCATTCCTCACTTATTTCCCATCCCCTTTCCTTCGCCATCTCGTAAATATACGTTCCAGGGAATGGGCACAAAATCGAAAAAACGCCCTCATCTATCCTTGAATTTACAGCAAAATGTATGGTTTTTTTCATTTCTTTTACCGTTTCTGTGGGCGCACCCATAATGAAGAATCCCCTTATCTTAATTCCGTGTTTTCTGAAAGATTTGATTGCCTTTTTGACCTGGTTTAAATTTATTCCCTTCTTGTACATATCAACTATTCTCTGAGAACCTGACTCTATACCAATGCCTACCGACCTCAAACCGGCGGCATGCATCTTTTTAACCAGTTTTTCTTCAAATAAGATGTTCACCCTTCCGTGACATGTCCACAACAAACCCAAATCTTCTTCCATTAATTTGTTACAAAAACTTTCAATGTAGTTGCTGTCAATCAAGAAAATGTCGTCATATATTTGGAATGCATTGATTTTGTATTTCTTCTTCAGGTGCTTGAGCTCTTCTATGATATTCTCCGGACTTCTTCTCCTTATGATGTTCCCGAACATCCTGTTCACTGTTGGCTGGCAGAATGTGCAGTTATAAGGACAGGAGCGTGAAGTGAATATGGCCGTTCCTTTCAATCCTGGAGAAACAACATCCATCTGGAACCAGTGTTTTATGTAGTTTCCCATATCAAGAAGTTCCCTAGCCGGAAAGGGAATGGTGTCCAAATTTTTTATAAAATACCTCTCTTTGTTCCTTTTGATTTTCCCGTTTAACTTGAAATAGAGATTCGGTATTTTCGAGAACTTTCTCGTATCTCCAGTTTCCTCGAAAGTTTGCACAATTTTATGAAATGAATATTCCCCCTCTCCGACAACCACCGCATCCACACTTTTGTGATTTAAGGTCTCTTCCGGGCGCATCGAAGGGTGTGGACCTCCCAGAACAACCAGTGGGACACCACCCGCCTTCCCTATATCTGCCGTCTTCAGAGCGTCCTTGATCATGGTGGTTGCAGAATAAATACCAAGTATGTCAGGTTTTTCTTTCCTTATTGTCTTCTCCACGAAGTTCCAAGAATGATTGAATGTGGTGTCTAGGATTTTGACTTCATACCCCCTCTCTATTATGTATGAGGCCAGATACGCTATCCCCAGAGGGGGGTCTCCGGTTACGTATTTCATCTTAGGGTAGGCCAGCAGTATTTTCATAACTATTTTTATGAATCTAAACTTTTAAAAAACGCTTAGAAATAAAATATTCATGGAACAAATTTACCATTTTTTGGAACCATACTTGATTCCCATATTATCGATACATTTTCTCATTCTTATCATATTCTTATTTTTGAACTTAAAAGACATCAAAAATCAATTTCATAAAATTGATAAAAAAGTATGGGCCTTTCTTCTGGTGATTTTTTTATTTGGTTTTTCTTTAAGGAGTGAAAGCTTTCATTCCAGTTACGTAGCTTATTATCATGGTGGTTACCCATTTGAAGAATATGCTCTATGGTTACAAAAAACGGGACGCATGTACAGCCATTGTAATTTTGGCAGTTATGAAGAATGTTTCGATTATGAACCAACGAACGCTCCTCCTGGATACCCGTTCCTTATAATGTTGTCGTATTCGATTTTTGGATTTAATACCTTGTACGCAAATTATATATCAGATTTGTGCAGCAGTCTTACAATAATTTTGGTATTTCTGATATCTTATCTTCTGACAAAAAGAGAGGAAATTGGTCTTTATTCGGCTATATTGTACGCAATGGTTCCGCTCAGTATATTTCATGCAAGTATACCCAATGCGAGGTCTGTGTCGGTTTTTTTCATCGCCCTTGCTGTTCTTGCCTACCTCATTTCCCTAAAAACAAATAAACTCAAAAGTTGGATACTATTTGTTATACTCTTCTCGTATTCAGTCTATATTAGACAGGAAAACCTTATTATGTTGATAGTATTCATCCTTGGTCTCTTTATCTTTAATTTCTTCAAAGATAAAAAAATAAAAAATATCTATACTTCACTTGGAAAGTTGTTTTCCATAATCGTTATATTCGTATTACTGCAGCTATTTGTTCAGTCTCTGATCATTTACAAGCCAATTGGTCTTAGGGAAATAGAACCCTTTTGGGGGAATGAAATTAGATATTTCGTTTCTTACATACCTTCCGGTATTTTGAAAAATGGTGCTGTGCTCTTCAACCAATATCCTCCTGAAATTATTGAAATGAATGCAATATTGTACAATCCTGTTGTCACTATATTATTTTTAATTGGTATCATCCTGTTAATAAAATCTGATTTCAGAAAGGAGAAATTGTTTATCATTGCTTGGTTTTTAGTTTATTTTCTTCTTTTTTCTTTCATTTACTACTGTGAATTTGATATGGAACTTTGTTCTGCCTACTTAAGAAACAGTCTGCAATTTCAACTACCTTATGTAATTCTTGCATCATTTGCTTTGTTCAAGATAAGAAAATCCCTGAGGGTTGATAAAAACCTTTTCATACTGGCAATTTTGATTATGGTATTTGTAACTTCGGGTTTGCATATGCCCACCACCCTATTCAAGGATTCTAGATTCTTAGGTCTTGAAGAATTCGTTGCAGCTCTAAAAAGAACACCGGACAACTGTACAATCATATCACCTCTTTTATTCACAGCAAGAAGCGATGTGATAAAAAATAATCACAGAATTTCAATTCAAATTTACCGTTTCGAAGAATATTTTGATATAGACAAAATAGGCAAAGATGCCTGTATAGTATTTCTAAGGGACGAAAATCTTGAAGATGTATACAGTGGAGATTATGCGTACATAGAGAATACTTTCAATCTAAAATTTCTTTTCAGAGAAGGGTCTATAGAGGTTTATAACGCAACGCTGGAGATTGTCTAAATCAAAACTTTTATTTAAGATATTTAAAATAGAAACATGTCAATTAACCAATTTCTTAATAAAAAAATAAGAATATTCCTAATCCTTTTAATAACCATAGTAATTTTCCTAGTAATTTTCAGCCAAATTGATTTTTTCTCAGTTGTCGGTATTTTATCAAGGTCTAATATTTGGTTATTATCAATTATGGTTGTTTTGGAATTAATTGCTATCTTGATCAAAACAAGAAGATGGCAAATAATATTAAAATCAATTGGCTGTAAGATTCCCTTTAAAGAATGTTTTCATGTAGTAATGGCAACTTTTCCCTTGCTTCCAATAACGCCATCAAAATCAGGGGATTTGATAAAAACTCTTTATTTAAAGGGCAAGTTCCCTGCTGGCAAAACAATTGGCAGTATTTTGACGGAAAGAATTCTGGATGTTTTGTTTTTGATACTGCTTGCTTTGATAGGATTGATTTTTTATCCAATAACAGAGGTATTAATTATAATTATTATCATTCTTATTGCTTTATTTTCCTTGTTTTTAATTCAAAATTTCAGAATTAAACTCCCAATCAAAAAATCATGGAATGATAAAATTAGAGATGTATTTTCTTCTCTAAAAATCTTACCAAAAAAGCCTAACTTATTTTTTATTCTCTCGGTCTATTCTATCATTTTTTGGTTTATAGCAGTCGTGCAAATGATCCTATTATTTTCGGCATTGGGTATTGACGTGCCTTTATTTTTTATAATGGCAAATATACCTATTGCCATACTCATAGGCCAAATACCAGTAACATTAGGTGGTATGGGCACAAGGGATTCTGCAATAATCTTACTTTTCTCTGAATATGCAAAACCAGCCGAGTTATTGGGTGTTGGAATTTTATTCTCTTTTTTCAGGTATTGGTTACTGGCTTTAATAGGAATACCATTCATGAAAAAGTACATCAAATTTAAAAATAAACTAAATCTTTCTGTTTAAAATTATTTCTCGTTTCTTGTTCAAATTATTCAAGTAATCATTATGGACATTAAATCCTTTAACATCAAGTTCTTGATTTTGAAAGTATAAAGATTGTGGGACATATCTTACGGAAAATTCATCTCCGATCATCAGAGATTCGAATTTATCATTTTTCAGAATTATGATCTTATCCTCCACACTTATTTTGTCTTTGAAACTTATCTTTCTTTCAAATTTAATGGGAACCCTTTTGCTCTTGGTTATCATCATTTTCCTAATAATACCCTTCAGCTTATAGGCCATTCTGGTATTTCTACCCAGACTCAAAAGTGCTGTCCTAAAAAGAATCATTTTAAATGGAGTGGGCATTTTTTCAGGGACTTGGTGAAGGTGACCAGAAATGATAACCTTGTCTTCTTTTACTTCTTTTTTATAATCCTTGTCTACCCACTGGGAAGTCACAAGTTTCCTTCCCTTTAACCTGCCCAAAATTCCGCAGTCATTATGAACCAGTTTTTTTGATCTTACATCGAAAACTTTTATGATACCTCCTTTATTTAAATTTACAATCATATAATAATCCTTGTCCCTCTTAATAAAGATACCCGCTTGAGTAAAATATTTTTGGAACGGCTTCCTTTCGTGTGGTAAATCAGTTATTTTGCTCTTCCGAGGTTTGTAATCTAAATAAGCCAGTAAAAACTCTGGGACTCTGTAAGCTAAGTATCTATCAGGCATAATCTCTGGAGGAACTAATCTCCCCTCCTCCAAACCCTCTAGCATTTTATCAGCGATTTTACCAGCCAGAGGAATCTGCCTGCTAAATATCTCGTACCCATGTGGATAAAAATGAGATGTTTGTCTGCTTCCAATTGTTCCAGCATAAAATTTATTCGGGTATACGAAATAGCTGGTAAAATCTATAGATTTCTTGGCCAAGTTTAATATTGCCGGATCTGGATTCATTTTGTAAATTTTTCCCAAAAAGCTAACCGTGGCGGAGAGATAACCCATATCAACTCCATCGTATTCCAGTGACCAACCTTCTGGATAGTTTAATTTTTTGAAAAATTCAAATTTTTTAGTGTAACCTTCTAGTATCCAGTCCTCTTTCAAAATATCGTAAGCAGAATATACAGCAAGCATGGCTACTGCATGATGGTTTGCGAGTATCCCGTGTTCATCATATTTAATTAAATATTTTGCAGATTTTTTGGCTGCTCTGAAAAATTTTTCCCTCAAGTCCTTTGGGAATTCACTTTTTAGTAATTTGTAGGATTCCATCATTGCATACAAAAGAAAACCCGTGGGTCCTGCCCACCCCCTTTCATTCGGATAAAATTCATCGTACGATCCATCATTTTTCTGGATTTTGGTCCAAAAATCTATACCAGCAAGGCACCAATTTTTAATTTTTTCATTTTTGAAGTAAATATTTTTAGGGAATTTATGGGTGTAAACCAGAGCCAGACTGTGAACAGCAAACTGATATATTGCAGAAGGAAAATCTATGGCTTTGTCAAGCCAGTATGTTCTATCAAAACACCCGTATGTTTTGGACAAAGGGTTTCTGTCCTCTAGACTTAACAGTCTTGGGATTTGTGATATTGCCTTTTCAGCATAGATATTTCTCATATTACCCCCTTTTTACAATTAAGTCAGCAAATAAACCAAATAAGGCAATCTGGATGGATGCCACCACAAGAACTATAATAGTAACATCCATTAGTCTTCCTGTAATGAAAAAACTGTACAAAAATATGAACAAGGCAGCAATGAATATTAAAATGCTTATGGGTATGAAGATCTTAAGCGGATTAAAATAAGTTATGGTCTTTATTATCAGCGAAAAAAAATTGACACTATCTCTAATCGGTCTTATTTTGGATTTCCCTTCCCTTTTCAAATAGTCTATTGGAACGAAACCTACCGAGTAGTTGTTGACCAAATAAGCCAGGGTAATAGTGGTCGTGAATGAAAACCCGGAGGGTATTATTCGGAAAAAATTCTCTATATCCTTCTTTCTAAAAACACGTATCCCTGAATTCAAATCAGGTATTCTGGTTCCGGACAGAAAATTTGCCAGCTTTGATAAAAGCCATTTGGCAGGTCTTCTGTGAAGTGGTATTTTTACATTCTTCCCGGTTCTTGCTCCTATCACCATGTCGTATTTATCGGCGTATTCAATGAGTTTAGGTATATCCTTTGCTGGATAAGTCCCATCAGCGTCTGTTATCAAAATCAACCCACCCTTAGCGTTTCTTATTCCGGTTTTTAACGCCGCCCCGTACCCCATATTTTGCGGATGTTTTATCAAATTAATTCCATCCCCCTTGACCATTTTCGCAGTGTTGTCCGTAGAACCATCATCAACCACCAAAATTTCATATTTTATTTTGGAATCCTTCATCACATTTTTTAAATCCTTTAAGGTATTTTTTATACTCTCCTCTTCGTTATATACTGGGATAATTACAGACAATCCGATATCTTTCATTTCTCCACCATTCGATTTATCCTTTTTATAACTATTTTTTTAATATAGAATCCAAGCTTTTAACTACATATTCAACTTCTTCTTTCTTTATTATATTGAATAAAGGCGGTGAAAGAAGCCTTTCACAAACCTCCTCTGTTACAGGCAGCTTTGTTTTGTATTTCACATAAACAGGTTCCAGGTGAACAGGTGGATAGGTCTTTGTTTCTATTCCCATTTCCATGAGCTTGCTTTTCACGTGCTCGGCATTGGCAGGGAGTTTCATGGTATAGTACACGTAGGCATGTTCGACGTGCTCTGGTATGAAAGGCTTCTCAATTTCCTCGTTGGTTATCAGCCTGTTGTACTCTTCGAACAAACCCCTCCTTATTTCCATAACTTTCTTGAAATTCTTGATCTGCGCGTTGAGCAGGGATATCTGGATGTCCGTGGGCTTGTAGTTCAGGCCGAAAAACAGAAACTTGTTTTTGATTCTCCCGTGGTCCTTCATCGCCCTCGCCTTTTCAGCAATCTCTTCATTATTCGTTATCAAACACCCTCCTTCGCCTGAAGTGAACGGCTTGACCGTATCAAAGGAGAAGCAACCAACATCTCCCCACATACCAACGCTTTTTTTCCTGTATTTCGCCCCGAACGCCTGTGCGCAGTCCTCTATTATACGGAGATCGTATGCTTCAGCGATTTCCATTATCCTGTCCATCTCAGCAGGCATTCCAAAAATGTGGACGGGCATTATTGCCTTGATGTCCTTATCCGTCCTCACGATTTTCTCTATTTCTTCCGGGTTCATGGTGTAAATCTTTGGGTCTATGTCAACAAACACAGGTGTGTTCCCGGAATTAACAACGGCATTGCAGGTTGCGGGGAACGTCAGGGAAGGAACAAGAACCTTACCCTTTATCCCAAGTGCAAGCAGGGAAAGATGCAGAGCACCTGTGCAGCTGCTCGTGGCAACCGCGTGTTTGGAACCGGTCAGCCTGCATATTTCTTTTTCAAAGGCCTCGACTTCCGGCCCCTGTCTCAGCCATCTCCTCTTTAACACGCCAATAACCGATTCCCTTTCTTCCTTGCTTATTTCGAAGTCAAAGAATCTGATTTTTCGCATATTTTGTATAATAGGTTTAATAATTTAAAGATTTTAAAATTATTCGATATGATTTCATTTATCTTGCCGGTTTACAACGAAGCGAACAAGCTGAAAAGAAACGTAGTCAGATTGAAGAACTTTCTGGATTCTTTGAAAATAAATTACGAGATAATCATAGCCGAGGACGGTTCCACAGACGGGAGCGACAAAATAGCTGAGAGGCTGATGAAGGATAAAAAAACTATTCATATTCATTCAGATAAAAAGCTAGGCAAGGGTGGTGCTTTAAAGCATGCAAGTCTTTACGTAAGAGGAGACCACGTTGTTTATATGGATGCCGATCTAGCGACGGATCTCAAATACTTAAAGGACCTTATAAGGTTTTTGAAGGAATACGATCTGGTCATAGGTTCAAGGTATTTGAAACGTTCGAAGGCATCAAGAATTTTAAAAAGATTTTTGCTCAGCAAAATATATCATTTTTTTGTTAAAGTTTTCTTCCCTGACCTGAAATTAACTGACACGGAATGTGGTTTTAAAGGATTCAAGAGAGACGTGTTCGTGAATTTGAATAAGGGAATAAGAAATAATGGCTGGAGCTGGGACTTGGAATTTCTGGTGAAGGCCAAGAAAAGGGGTTTAAGTATAAAGGAAATACCGGTCAAATGGGAAGAGGGAAAAGACACAAAAATGAATCTTTTCAGGGACAGCATTTCGCAGTTTTTTGAGATATTAAAAATTAAATTTGAAAGTGTGAAATAAATATCTTAATGATGATTGAAAGGTATGCAAAAATTGAAAGGAAGACTGTATTCTTAGTCATAATCCTGATTCTCAGTTTTGTAATAAGCTTTTATAATTGGTATGACATCACCCTCGGCGGAGACACCAGTGCCCTGAGGCCGGTTATAAATTTCTTCAAAGGTCAAGGGTTCTTTCCGCACCAAAAACCTTGGAGCGGGGGAAATATATTGGTTGTCCCGTTTTTTGTAATAATGGGCTTCAATATTTTTGCGTACAGGTTAGCCGAGTCATTCTTTATAACACTTACCATTTTACTTTTTTACCTTTTTGTAAAAGAGTTTTATGGAATAAAAACCGCTTTATTATGCTCCCTTTTCCTGGCAATAAACCCGTTTTTTGTCTTAATGAAATTTGATGATGTCACATTTTATCCGTTCTTCACCGTCTCTATACTTCTTTTTTCATACAAATATTACAAAACAGAAAAGATTGTGTATTTGTCTCTTGCCTCTTTAATAGCGGGCTATGCCATATATTTCAAATTACTGATACTGTACATATTGATATCAATATTTCTCTCATTCATCTTTGTCAAATTTATTTTAATAAAGTTCCTTAAAGTCAAATTGAAAAATATCAAAATAACAAAAAACCACATATTTTTTGCAGTTCTTTTCTTTTTAATTGGTTCAAGTCTTTTGATAATTTACAATTTCGAGACAAACTTCTCGACTTTGAATGATGTATTTTCAAATTCAGTAAAAACACAATATGGTTACAATAACTTTGAGATAATAAAAAATCTGCAAGAAAGGCTGAAACAATTCATGTACATATCATCTGAAAAGTCCGCATGGTTTTCAATTTATCTCGGAGGCGAATGTGAATGGTGCTACAAAGAGGGTTTCAGCTTCAATATTTTCCTCTTTCTTCTGTGTATCCCTGTCATTTTATGGTATGGATCTCAAAAAGATTACTTTTTATTGGGCATGTTGCTTGTTTTTCTATTTTTAAGTATATTCGTTCCCACTGTACCACATCCGTTTCATCTTTTCGCAATTTTTCCAATTTTTATCTTACTCATATCCAGATTTCTAACTTTATTCAAATTTAAAACAAAAAAGGCTGTAGTAATTATTATATTGATTACGATATTCTCGTTTCTTAACGTTCAAACAACATTCAAAGCTGTGAATACCCTCAAAAATCAGACATGGGTAGAGGATAATCTGCCTGAAAGGGCCATGGTTCATTATGAAGCTTCATTATACCTTAAAGATGCTCCATACGTGGTGATGCCCGCGAGTGTACCTGTCCTGGATGATATGATCCCTCTACAACAAAAGGGGCATTTATATAGTTTGTGTAATGTAGGTTTTTTAGAAAATGAAAAAACTCTTAAATGTCCAGAGGCTGCAAGACTTATTGATAAGATGTTGAATTTTAGCGAAACTCTGTATATTTTTCCTTCACCTCTGAGGAAAAATTTTGAAGATGTTGATAATAGAATATTCCTCGGGATATGTCATGAAAAAACAAATCCATGTGATATACCGCTCAAAATCCTACAGGAGAAATCAAGTGAAAAAAATAAAATCTTGGTGTTGGAAACCAGAATAAACGACTCCAGAGGTTATCCTGTGTATGACATATATTCAGTAAGAACGTCATAAATCAGAATCAAATTAGGACCGAGCAGTTAAAATTTAATATCTGCTTGGGATATTAGAATTTATGAATTATACTCTGTTGAACAGGTTCCGTAAACATTATAATCTGAAGACCTTTTTCATACTCATCGTCCTAATTTCTGTCCTGATATTTATTTTTTGATATCAACGAATTCCTTCGAGGATCCTGATAAAAGATTTTTGCTGAAAGAGGCTCCCTTAGGTTGTAGTTGGGGTGATGCTTGGCAGATAATGGAGGAAATATTTAGCTAAACGTTCAGATAGGATCTTATCTCTTGGTAAACATTTCTCCAGTTCTTCAAAAGATAAAGAGGCGACATCCTTATGTTTGGTTCTATGTAGCATGAGTGCCAGCAGTTTTCGCATCTGGTTTTTGATATTTCCCTTCTCATCTTGTCGAATTCCCCAGAGTTCCAGGCCTCTTTGAATGAGGAGTTTCGGATGTTCAGGGTTTTATGTTTTATCAGGCACGGCATCAAATCACCGTAACAGTTTATGTCGCAGAAAAGATAGCCTGCATAGCATTTTTCCACAACGCTGTTCCCCCTGAAGTAATCGGGAATGCCTCTTAAGAAAGGGATTGAATTTGTGTATAGGCTTGTCTTCGGAATAAAATTAATTAAATTTTCTATTTCCTCTTCAAGTTTGTTAATCTCAGGATCGTCTTTTATGAACAATTTTTCATTTTGCAAAGAATATAAATTGTGGGGGTAAATCAGATGGTATGGGAGAAACCTTATCCCGTCAACACCGAGTGAGCCAGCGAACTTCGCCATTTTTACAAGTTCGAGATTTTCTCTTGTGATCAGCGAATTTATGCCTATCTTTATCCCGTCCTTGCCGATTTTTCTCAGGATTTTTATACCCGCAACAGCCTTCTTGAAAGAGCCTTTTACTCCTCTTATCTTGTCATGTTTTTCCGGTACGGGCGCATCCAGGGAAACCAGAACAGAAGATACACCCGAATTCAGTAATTTTTTCGTCACTGTCTCTGTTATCAGCGTGCCGTTGGTGGCCAGAACTGCCTTCATACCATGCCTGTTTACCTCTTTTATGATTTTGTACACATCCTCCCTCAGGAGAGGTTCCCCCCCGTCTATATCCACAATCTCTACGCCCATATCTTTGGCATCCTTTACAATGTTAAATATCTCATCCGTGTTCATCTCCTTTCCCATGAGCTCTGGGTTTTTCTTCTCCACCATCCAGAGGTTGCAGAATTCACACCTAAGGTTACATTTTCTCGTGATCTCCAGGTAAAGAAATAAAGGTCCTTTAGGTCTGAATCCCAGCGATCTTGAAATCAGTATGTCAAGGAACTGGAGAGTGTTTTTCACTATCATAAAAACCATAAACTTATCTAGTTCTGAGCTTTGGGCCCTTCGAGCAAATCCCCTGCCGTCTTTCTCACTGCCTCCTCTGAGCTGTATTCGGGTTTCCATCCCAGTTTTTTTATCTTTGAAATGTCCAAGAGCATAACGGGTATATCGCCTTTCCATCCCCTATTTCCGCCGGCAAATGCGAATTTCGGATTCAAACCCATTTCCTGCGAAACTATTTCGGCAATTCTCCTAACATCCACCTGGTCTTCGGAACCTATGTTGAAAACATCAAAGGGTTTTTCAGAGTTGTCAACAGCAAGCAACATTACCTTTATAAAATCTGTTATGTAGATGTATGATTTGTTCTGCAGGCCGTTGCCGAGGATTTTAAGTTCATTCGGATTCTTTTTTAAACTATCCACAAAGTTTCGGGTAACGCCGTGGGTGCTCCTCTTCCCTATTACATTGGCCAGCCTGAGGACAACTGCATTCATGCCAAAGGTGTGGCAATACGCGGAGATCATGGATTCGCACGCCAGTTTTGAAGCGCCGTACAAAGATATCGGCCTGAGCGGGGTGTAATTTTCGGGTGTTGGTATGTCTGCTTCGCCGTAAACAGTTGATGAGGAAGTGAAAACAATTGATTTTACCCTTTCCTTCCTCATGGCCTCCAGTACTTTGTGAGTGACCAAGACATTTTGCTCCAGATCGATACTTGTGTTTTCAGCTCCGATCCTCACCTCAGGGTTCGCTGCCAGATGGAAAACCCTCTTTACTCCTTTAAAATATTTATCAATATCATCCTTCAGCAGGTCTGTTTTTAAGAATTCGAAATTCGGGTTGTTGAAGTGGTGTTCGATGAATTCTTCTTTGCCCGCGCTTAGGTTGTCCAAAACCCTGACCGTACGACCATGTCTGATTAGTTCGTCAACCAAATGAGAACCTATGAAGCCCGCTCCTCCTGTTACCAGCGCTTTCATTCAACCACAACCAATAGATGTTTTGAAATTTTTAATATTAGATTTTATTGCTGATTTCGTACACAATGGAAATATCATTTTCATATACCTTCTCCAAATTGAAGATCTGCGAAAGTTTTCTGAACATGCCCTCATAGTAGTAATAATTAGCCGTAACGTCCTCCTTTGGCATGAAATAAAAGACCCTGTTTTTGTGAGTCTTTATAAAATCTACTATTATGTCCCATTGGGCTTTCTCATATTCCTTTATGACTACGCCATCGGTTGTGAATGCCGTATAGATTACACAGCTTTCAGTTGAATAATCCAGAATGCCGGCAAAATCGTCTCTTCCCGTGACTATGATGTCATCCTTTCCGAATTCCCCTGAAACTTCATTTATACCACTTAGGAATCCAAGGGTCCCTATTTTGCATGAATTAAATCTGGAGGCAGCTGATGGGAACAGTATGAAAAAGATTGCTATCGAGAATACCACAGCTAATATGAAATTTCTTTTTACTGCTATACGCTTTGTAGTCAATAATATAACTCTGAATAGTAGATATATCCCCATTCCAGCTATCGGTATGAGGAAAAAGTTCAGATGGTATGTATAGTTATTCCCTCCGTGGGCATAAAAAAGATAAACCAAGGCATACGGTATCATGGAAAGGAGGAAAAGTAAAAGTATCTTTCTATATCTAAGGGCACAGTAGACAGCTCCTATAAGCAGAAACATGATTACAGGCCAACCGTTGAATTGAGCCCAAACATAAGAATGTTCTGTGAGATTTTCGAAAAACTTTCCAGTCATGAATGGATGCACTCCTTCGTATTCCGGGCCCATGAATTCTATCCCCCAAAATCTGGGTATGAACATGACATGCATCACGAAAGATATTCCAATTGCAAGGGCCAATACTAACGAAAGTGAAATGTTCTTCAAGAAAATCCTGTCCTTGAAAAATTTTTTTTTGAAAAGAAAGGCCAGTATGAAAAAAATGACGAAAATAACGGTATCTTCGGGTCTGATTTTTGCAGCAAAGGCCATTATCAGGAAGGCAAGCATGTAAAAATGTAGCTTGTTCACTTTGAAAGACAGAAGGATGAACAGCAAGGAAAGGGAGATAAAGAACAAAGATATCATATTTTCATGTGAAAGGGTATACGTCAAAAACAGGCTGGATATCATAAAGGTTATTGATGTTATCAGGCCTGCTTCTTTCTTTTTGGTCAAAAATGACATGAAAATGTAAACCACCATCAGGAATAGCAAAGAAAATACAAAATTAACCCACATGTTTATGGAGACACTGGGGCCAAGTAGCAGGAGGGCGAGGAAGAATATGAAGGGTGTGCCCTCCATTCTGGAAGGAAACTCATAGACTGCGCATTCCGGGTTCTCGCCGAGGCCATCAACAGAAAATTCAGAACTTTGATATCTACCCGTGCTGGCCATGATCTTGGCTATCCTAAGTGAATACCATCCCTGCTCTGTGGGATCCAGGCATATTTTGTTATTCTCCAGCAAATAAAAAATCGAAGAGGAGAAAAGTATCAAAATTATAGCCATGAAGAGAATGTCCTTTTTATCCAGTTTTAAATTGTTCCTCAGATCATTTCTGCACAGATAGAGAAAAGCTATTATAAGTGTAATATGAATCGCAAGAACAGGTATCATGTACTGTGAAAGAAATCCTTCCAAAGCGTTCAGTATCGGAGACTCGTAAAAAATCATGGTTCACCTGCTAAATTTCATATTTTCTCAATTTTAATAAACCAAAGAATGTTTTAAATATAGTTCTGAACTTGAGCTTTGATTTCCCGGAATATCTCTTGCGGTGTGTCACCGGAACTTGTTTTATAATGAATCCGCAGTGCTTTACCTTCGTGGCCAATTCCAGATCTACCAAAAACCCCTTTGATTTTATTTGAATATTATCGAGCACTCTTTTTTTGAAAAGTTTGAACGGACAATTTATGTCCCTTAAATCTAGATCGAACATTTTTCTTGCAAGTACGTTGAACACCCATGTAGCCAGAATTCTGTATAATGAATCTTTCCTTTCTTTTCTGTAACCGAAAATGCAATCGCATTTGTATTTCTCCATAGCGTCGAGAAGGGAGCCCAGTTCCTTTATGTCGCACTGCCTGTCTGCATCAGTGTAAAAGACAAGCAGGTACTTAGCAGCTTTGAATCCCTCTTTCAGGGCGTCTGCATAGCCCCTGTTTTTTTCAAAATTTATGATTCTCAGCATCTTTATTTTTTTGCGCAAAGAATTCAAAATCCTTTTTGTGCTGTCCGTGCTGCCGTCATTGACAATGATTATTTCATATCTTCCCAGACCCAAGGAAGCTGACGCTGATACAATATCCTCAACAGCACCCGTGATGTTCATTTCCTCATTAAACACGGGGAGAACAAAAGAAATCTGCGGGGTTATCATGTTTATAATTTTCCAAATATTTTATAAATAGCATTCTTCAATTTCGGTTTTTAAGTTTAATTCTCATAAATTTCTATGTTCGGTTTTGATATACAAGGTGATAGAATTAAAGTCTGTTTGGTAAACCCCGGATTCGGCAGGCTGGATGGTTACAAGACATTGTTCGTGACACCTCCCCTGAATTTGGCCTACATCGCTTCATCACTAAAAGGTCTGGCCGATGTCGAAATAATGGACTGCTATGCAAAAGAGATGGGGATCGAAGAATGTCTGAAAAAAATATATGAAAGCAAGCCTGATATTATCGGAATTATACCAAACAACTACTGCGATTTTGTGATGGGTGACTTGGAAAACTGGATAAGGCTATTTTCAGCAAAAATGAAATCGATAGGTCTGAATGCTGTTACGGCTGCTGGCGGTCCGTTTGCAAGCACATTTCCAGAGCGCGCCCTCAGATATGTGGACTTTATCATAAGAGGGGACCAGGAAATTGTTTTCAGGAATTTGGTTGAAAGTTTTGGAAATGAAAGAAATCTGAAAAACACGATGGGTTTGTGTTTAAAATTTAACAAGAAGACACACATAAACAAGCCATGCTATACAAACAACCTCGATTCTATAAGTTTCCCGTCCAGAGAACTCTTGGAAACAAAAATTTACGGTCACATTCTGATAGACAGACCCATGACAACGTTTCTCACCACGAGAGGGTGCCCATACAATTGTGTGTATTGTTCCAGAAGGGTCTACGGCCCCTACAGGGAAAGAAGCGTTGAAAATGTTTTCGAGGAGTTGAGGGAAGTTGTGGATATGCAAAAAACCAAGAACATTGTCTTTTATGATGACAACTTCACATTGAACCGGAAAAGAACGATGAAGATATGTGATCTCATAACAAGGGAAAAAATGGACATCAAGTGGATATGTGCAACAAGGGTTGATATGGTTGATAAAATTTTGCTGGAGAAAATGAAGACTGCTGGATGTTCAGTAATAGCGTATGGTGTCGAAAGCGGGGACCAGAAGATACTGGACAAAATGAAAAAGCAGGTGAAACTTGAAGAAACTAAAAAGGCTTTTGAGTTAACCAAAAAGGCAGGTATAAGAATTTTATCATACGTAATTATAGGGTCCCCGGGAGAAACGAAGGACTCTGTAGAAAAAAGTTTCAGGCTAATGAAAATGCTAAAACCGGACTACGTACAGTTTAATCCAATAATTATATACCCGGGATCTGAAATGTATAGAAAAGGACCAAAAGAAATTTGCATGTTTACGCAAGATGAGTTGATAAAAATTCAGAGAGAGGTATACAAAAGATATTATTTAAGGGGTAGTTACATTTTAGATCAGTTCAAAAAAATTAGATCGTTTGGAGATATTAAAAGAGGATTCCATGCCCTGAGATTCATTACATCCTAAAGGGTAACATTTTTTAAAATTCAAATCCAAAAACTTATTGGATGTTTGAGTAGCTTTCGCATTTTTACGTCTTATTGCTATCGGTTTGTTTTTCATTACTAATTGTTTTGTTTATTTTTAACATTAAAGATATAGGAAAACAGCTGTCAAAAATAAGAAAATCTACATGGGTTATACTTATCGTAATCGTTGCCCTGTCCCTTCTTCTCATGGAGATGTTCCCAAACATTTTCTTCACGGTTCATGATTAGTACGGCTGCGGGAAAGCTGCAAGAGGTATGCTGCAGGGTGATATCCACTTGGCCATTGAGAAATCTATTTCTTATCCATTCCTGCTCTCGGTTATCTTTTTGATTTTCGGGTCAAGTATTGGTGTGTTTTACTCTGTGAATGTTTTTTGGTGCTGTTTCTGTTATCATAATCTTCCTTGTTGCCTGCCTTCTTTTTGAAAAAGAGGAGACAGGTCTTTACTCTGCTCTTTTGCTTGCTCTGTTTCGTCTGCACATATTACTTTCAAATAGTATTGAATCTAACACAACATCTGTATTTTTCGCGTTATTGAGTCTCTTTTCTTATATCTGTGTGAAGAAATGCACGAGAAGTTCGAGCTCGAAACTTTCAGAGAATTTGAAATAAATCTGCCTGAAAAATATTCGGAATTTAAACCAAACGTTATCGAAAGTAATTCGTTCAAATTCAGATTATATAAAATCAATTCTGCGAAATTATAAAACATATGGAGAGTAAAATATGAAAGAGATGAAATACAACAAATTAAGAAAACTTTTTTTTATCATATTGGTAGCAGTATTTTTGGTGTCACTAGTGAGATTATACTGGGAAGATTATTTCAGTTCTTATAATCCCTCCTGTTCAATAGAATATGGTCAAGGAAAGTGTATCGATGGTTACTTGTCAGTCCCTTTCTATAACCCGAACCGGAAGGATATAACGAGTATAAAAATAGTTGTCCCGTTCGGGGTCGAAACCAACATAACTTTGCCGGCAGATTTCAGTGTGACTGAACCGTTAAAAAGCGGGAAAACAGGCGTGTTGAAACTGATTCCCTGTGAAGGGGATGTCGATATTCGTGTGTTTTCGATTGAATGGTGCTGTTCGGGAGAATGCTATAAGAGCAAAATGAACCAGGTCAGCGATAAGATAGGGATAGACTATTAACTTTTAATTTCTGAGACGCTAAAACAATAGTGGTGTCTGGATGTTTGATTTTCAGTCTTTCCTTTCCGGCAGTTTACTTTACATATTACTTATTAACTTTGTTTTGATTTGTGTATTGATTTTGGCCAACATAAGAAATATTGCCTCTTTTTTCAGAAAAATAAAAATACATGTCTGGGTGGCATTCATTTTAATTTTTCTTTTGGGTTCGTATTTGAGATTCACTTCCCCAGGATGTAGCTCGCCCAACGGGCTTTGCTGGAGTTATGTGAAAACATCTGTAAATATGCTGGAAAACCAGATTGTGGAGGATTTCTGGCACCCCAAAGGGTATTCTTTACTGATGGCAGCGGGTTTCTTTTTGTTTGGTTCAAACTACAATGTCATTCTCTATCTTAACCTGCTCCTGAGCTCGCTAACTATTTTGATGATTTTTCTTCTCGCATATATTCTTTTCAAGAGGGACTATGTGGCTTTGTTTTCCTCCTTGATATACTCTCTTTTTCCCATGTCTGTTATCCTTGCAAAACTCAATGCAAGCGAGGTAACGTCCGTCTTTTTTATCATGCTAACATTTCTCATGTATTTCATTTCGATTAAGGCAGGAAAGAGGGGTCTTTACCTTCTCTTCCTACTGCTCCTCGTGTTTTCTCTCCACGTAAGAACAGACAATTCCATATTCATACCTTTGTTCATTATGGATTTCATTTTAAACAGGAAGAAATTCCAGATTAAAAAATTGAAAATCCCTTTGCTTATATTCTTGATTTTCATGATACCTGTCAGCTACTATTACATTATAGGTGATAATATCTATGGTCCGGCAAGAGACCCTCATTATGAGGAACGGCCTGTAACATTTTCCTTGGGGTACTTAATACCAAACGTTCAATATCATCTTTCTTCAAATTTGGCAAAACCCTATGTTTATCCCACCATTCTCTATGCCTTTCTTTTGTTTTCTCTTCTTTTTGTATCAAAAGAACGCAGTCTCATATTCCTGTTTTCGTGGGTGGCATTCTTTTTTCTTTTTTACGGTCTGTACTGGGCAACACTTTACACCAACCCGCAGTTATATCAGCTAACACTGCAGCCAGCACTGGCGATCCTGATGGGCTACGGTATTTTCAAAGCAAAGGATTTGGTTGAGCGAACTGTGGAGAATAGATTTCCCTTCAGGATACCGCATATGGTTAGAACTACAGGCGTTTTCGTGGTATTGATTTTAATATTATTACTGTTTCATTCAAGCACGAACGTTTTCGTCTTCGAAAAAGACGACTGTCTTATTGATAATATAATCCATTTCGGAAGTTATGTGAAGGATAACGATTGTTTGCTTTTCGAGAGCTCCCAGTCAAATTATTGCATGTCTTCCCCAGAAATGGTTATGAAAATATTGTTGCCTGATAAACATCTAACTTCCTCTTTTTCAGGATGCAGAAACAAGGGAGGGAAATACTACCTGTACGTAAACCATACTATGTGCGATACCACGTTTTTCGGATACGGGAGACTGATTTTCGATCAGCTGAAAAAGAATCATACGCTCGCACTTGTTGAAGAGAAAGGGTGTACCCGTCTCTACAAAATCGTGGATTAAAATAAAATTTATAGAATAAATTTACAAGATGGGCAAATCGGAAAATATCGAAAACCCACTGAAGATATCATTTGGAAAAGGCGATGCTTTTATCTCTGGAAATGTTCGGAAAATAAAGCACCAGTTTTGCCAACAAGCACCGGTCAGATTATGGGGTGACGCATGTCAAGCATGCGTCTTTTTACATTCTCCGGTAGCATGATGGTGTATGATTTCTAGGTCACGCCCTTGAATATGATTTCTATCATCCACCATTCAAAGACTGGTGGAGTTCTTTATTTAAAATTCACTTCCACTATTTTAAAAGGTCTTTGAATGAGGGAAAAATACAAAGCTTATGCACGGAAAAATTTTTTAAGCACAAAGGGATTTAAACAATCCCTTAATTTTATACGCACCTATTTTTCTCTCAGGGACTGGAAAATAAAACATCCGCCTTTGCTTGCGATCTTGATTCTCACCAGAAGATGCAATCTGAGGTGCGAAATGTGCAATTTATGGAAATACAAAAACAACGAAATGTCAAAAGAAGAAATATTCAGGTTGGTTAATGATCTCGAAAAACTTGGTGTTACAACTATATCCATATCAGGAGGAGAGCCGCTCATGAGGGAGGACGTGTTCGAAATTATGAATTACGTAAAAGGCAAAGGTATGTTTTTGGATATATCCACCAACGGAACATTAATAACAAATTCTGTGGCAAAAAAAATAACTGAAATTGGTGTTGATACAATATCGGTTTCGCTGGATTCTGATGATCCTGAAATTTTCGATAGGTTGAGGGGAATAAAAGGTGCGCACGACAAAGCGGTTCTAGGAATCAAAAATTTGTTAAATGTTTCCAACAACAAAACAAGGATAACCGTGAATATTTTATTATCCCCCCAAACCTTGGATAGGCTGCTAGAAACCGTGAACTTCTTGAGTAATCTCGGGATTAAAAATATAGGTTTCATACCGGTGCACAATTTTAACATGAAGAAGTCCCTCTCTTTCTCTGAATGTCAAAAAAACAAACTCGAGGAAATAGTGAACAAGATAGTAAACATAGAGAGGGAGAAGGGAATTATAGACAACACTGAAAAATACCTGGAAACAATTAAAAAATTTATTCTCAAAGGAGAAAGGTCAAGGGCATGCGGGGCTGGATTTTTAACAGTGGTAATAGATTCGAATGGGGATATTTATCCCTGCTTTGGTATGTTTGAACTTGGGAAGAAAATAGGAAATATCCACAACCTCAATATCAAGGATTTCTGGTATTCAGAGTTATATGAAACTTTACGTTTGAACTTACTGAACTGCAAAGAATGTGTATGGAACTGCCAGGAAGAATTAAACATAGTTTTCGACTCCGTACTCAGGAGGAAAAATGAAAATATTGCTCGTAAACCCGGAAACAAAATTTCCCGGTAAAGTCCCATCTATACCTCTGGGGCTCATGCAGATAGCGGCGCTGCCGTACAAAGAAGGCAACGATGTTGAGATCTTGGATTGCAATAAAATATCGGTAGAAACAGCAAAAAAAATAATAAAAAAAACCGACCCTGATGTAATGGGACTTACCAGCTGGACCGGAAAATCGTTAAAATCCTGTGTTGAGATTTCGAAATTCTCAAAGGAAAATACACAAGCGAAAGTGGTTTGGGGTGGTGTTCACCCCTCCCTCCTCCCTTATCAGGTAATAAAGGAGGATTATGTAGATTTTGTTGTTGTCGGGGAAGGGGACATTGCCTTTAATGACCTGCTAAAGAATCTGAAAAATCCCAAGAAGGTAAAGGGGGTTATTTTCAAGAAAAACGGGAAAATAATATCCAACATTTCAGAAAGCCCAATTAAAAAACTGGATTCTCTGCCTCCCATACCTTGGGACATTATTAATATCAATGATTATGCTTTCAGGTGGATTGGTGGTTTGAAGACAATGGCCTTGCCGACTTCCCGCGGATGTCCGTACAACTGTAACTTCTGCTACAATAAGGTTTTTTACCGCGAAGGTTGGAGGGCATATTCTTTGGGAAGGGTGAGAGAAAATCTGGAGAATCTCCTATCTTCTTACCCAAAAATCGAGGCCTTGAAAGTTGATTATGAAGATAACTTTGTCGGGACTGATATGAGGAGGGCAATAAAGCTGTCACACCTTTTCAAAACACATGACGTGAGATGGGGGTGTCAACTGAGGGTTACCGATGCGAATAAGAAAATGCTCAAAACCTTCAAAGAAAACGGTTGCGAATACATATTTTTCGGAGTGGAATCAGGCTCGCAGAGGATGCTAGACTTCCTAAACAAAAGAACGAACACTGAACAAATTGTTGATATTTTTGATTTCTGCAACAAGATAGGCCTGAGGTCTGTTGCCTCCTTCATGATTGACATCCCGACGGAAACAAGGGGGGACCTTTCCAAAACACTTAAACTGGCAAAGAGACTGAAAAGTGTGCTTTACGCTGGATTTTATCAGCCATATCCCGGAACCGCTTTGTACAATTTCGTACTAAGGAATGGCTTCCACCTGCCCGGTTCAACAGAGGGATGGATAGAATTTAATTTTTCAAAAAACCATAATTTTTCAAGGATCCCTGATATCGACTTGAAGTTTGCATACTACTACCTAAATTATGTTTTAAACACGCAAACCCTTTTCCGGAAGGGTGACTATGAAATGTTCTTCACCCTCCTGAAAACTGTTTTGAGGATTTGAATGCTATAGAAACGGGAAGTTTTGTACAATGTTGTGGTAGGCCTCGCACGGCGTCCAGCAGTTGCATTTACCTGCCTTTATAAGTTTTTGTATCCTAAGTATATCGCCTTTTAGGAGCGTTTTCTCTAGGTCCATGTCATTTTCCGTAAGGTTGCCTATTTTATCGTTTCTCATGATGCAAGGGTAGACATTTCCATAGGGATCTATCCTGACAGAGCACCATGAAGAATAGCATTTAGGAATTTCACCTCTTTCAAAAAATCTGATTGCATTTTTTTTGAAAATGTGTTTGATAAAATCCGCTTTTTGGTACAGGGGAATTCTCAGGTTCTTGAGGATTTTAGCGGTCCTTTTTCTTTCCTCGGGGGTCAGACCGACATTTTTTCCTACGTTGTCGTAATATTCAGATTCTTGGGAGAATGTAATGGTGAACGGAATTTTCTCTTTGTTGAGTTTTTCGACTACCTCATATATTTCATCAAGGTTGTTTTTGTTTACAACGAGCTCCCTTTCAAGGTAAAAGTTTTTGTGTCTGGATTGTAAAGATTTAAGTTTTTTGTATGTCTTTTCTGATGTTTTGAAGGCGTCTTTTTTTCCTGAAATGAAGTTGTGGGTATCCTCCTTTCCGAGAAGGCTCACAGCGAGGAAAACCTTGACATTTTCCGGAACTGTGTCAAGCAATTCTCTTACTATATTGTATATCTTTTCTGTCAATTGCCCGTTGGTGTTGACACTCAGTATGCATAAATTTTTGGTATTTATGGAAGAAATTATTTCGGGCAAATCCCCCCTGATGAAAGGTTCGCCCCCTGAAATGGAAATCCAGTAAAGATTTTCGCCAAGTTTCTCAAAAAACCTTTTCCATTGATTTATATTCAGTTCCCTTCTTATAAGTTCGGGTTTTTTTCTGTACCTCTCCCATATGAAGCAGGTTTTGCATCTCTGGTTGCAGGCATAGGTTACGTGAAGGTTTAATTTATAGGGAAAGTTGAACCTTCCGAGTCTCCTGTTTATCTTTGTCCTTAGAACCGGTTTTATCAGGGAGAGCATGATATAGATTGAAAATCTAAGCTATTTATTTTTATTCAGCGCCGACAACTCTTTATTATGAAAACCTGGGTGTTTGTTGCCGTAGCCATCGCAATTGTTGTTTTAATTGTGCTATTCATGCCCATTGAAAAACCTCCTGTTGATAAGGAAGGAGAAACCCAAGAAGCCCAGCAGACAGAAAATCTGAGCCCAACCTATCCCGAACACCCCAGCATTCAGGACTGCGAAAAAACAGAGAAAAGGAACTTCTGCCTTGCGGACGTTGCTGAAATGAACTCGGATGTTAATGTATGCGAGATGATAGGCGACCCTGACGTGAAGACGTTCTGTGTCGCAAGGGTCCTGCTGAACGAGACAATGTGCAAGGGAATAATAGAAGAAGGCCTGAAAGGCTCGTGCCGTGAAAGCGTTGAGATGAAAAAAAGCTGGCTGGGCATTAAATAGGCAAGGCTTTCTGCTTCTTATGACTTTTTTTATACCAGTAGAGCCTGAAAAGGTGGTAAAAATACCTGAGAGTTTCCATGAAACCTAGCTTGCTTTTACCTTCCTTCCTGTTCACAAAAACATAAGGGATTTCTTTCATTTTGTCGTATTTTCCCTTGACTATTATTTCTAGGCATATCTTGTAACCGCTTGGCTTGAGCTCAATGGAATTCATGATTTTTCTGTTGAAGAAAAAGAAGCCTGACATGGGATCTTTGGCTTTTGTCAGACCTTTCGCAAGCATGGCAGCAGACCTTGAAATAATAATTCTCGAGAGAGGCCATCCCCTTATCCCGCCTCCCTTCACGCGTCTGCTTCCTATGACAAGGTCGGCCTCCTTTCTGATTATTGGCCTCACGAAATCCGGTATGTATTCAGGCGGGTGGGAAAGATCGGCATCCATGACACCAATTATTTCACCGTCGGCCTTCCGGAAGCCCTCTAGAACAGCGGAGGACAGGCCACTTTTCTTTTCTCTGTGGATGACTTTCAAACTATACTTATTTTTCAGTTTTTCCGCGATTTCCCCTGTCCTGTCAGGCGAGTTGTCATCAACTATTATAACCTCGCCTTTTATCCTTTCCCTTTTGAACACCCTGAAAATTCTGGGTACGAGCATTCGTATGTTTTCCCTCTCATTGTATGTGGGTATCACGATGGAGACGAATTTTTTTTTGACTTTTGCTGTCTTTGAAGTCATCTTATCTTTCCGTAATTGATTTTTAAACAATAAACAATTTATAGAATCTTTTCCAATAATTAATAAACTAGGTGTTAGTCATTAATGTCAAAAAATTGACATTAATGTTAGTCATGGATGTCTAAGGCTTTTTGCCTTCCAAGGGTTGGGTAGATGGGTCCTGATTTTTTAGAGGAGCTGATTTTGGACATTTTAAGAAAATCCGATATTTCTCTGACTATTCTGGAGATAGCCGAGAAAGCGAGAATACACAGAGTGACGGCTTCCAAATATCTTGCGGTTCTTGAGGCGAAGGGTCATGTGAAAAGGAGGGACGTGGGAAAAGCGAAGCTCTATTCGTTTGCAAGAAAGCAGGAAGCCTTTGAGATCCCGAAACTCGTAAACGGGAATTACCTAACGGAGGGCGGAAATGAATAGGAAGGTCGTGGTATCGGTGGTGCTGACAGTTTGCCTGGTCTTGTCAGTCTTTCCGATAGGGGTAAAAGCGGAGCAGACGACTATTCTGGAAATGCTTCTCAACATGATATTCCCCAAACCCGAACTTCCCTCCGGAAGCACACATATAAAAATCCTCAACCCTGTTTCCAGTCCCACTTTATGGGGCCGGTGGGTAGTGAATTTCGAGACAGAGGGGAAGGGAGACCTTGAAATACAGGCATATGAAAAAACGTATTTCGGGAAGAGCATCGAATTCATCAGGCTTCAGTGCGGAAACCGAGAGGTTAAGGCTGAAAAATATTTTTCTGACAGCGGTAAGAATGAATTTTTTGAAGGCGTGTCCAATGGAAAAATTATCGCGAGAGACTGGGAGTGTAGCGAAAAAGCGAGGCTTGTTCTGAGAATTCTCGAAACAGGCCATCACTATCTGAAATTTTCGTTCCTAGGGGAAGATGCATACGCTGAGAACTGGGCTGACTGCACGGGGACGGATGTTTCTCCATGTCATTGCTGTGACGTAAGCCAGATGTGGGTAACCGTGACTGCTCCTTCGGGCGGTGGCGACTCTGGACCCCACGGGATGACGTACCAAAGCTCTGAAGGATCATGTAGCAGCAGCCCTTACGTGGTGAACGAAACGTGGACTTATGATTTGGGTTACACATTCTGCCCGACAGAAGGGACATACGTAGCGAACGTAACAGCATATGCAGCCGGTGGTGACCAGACATGCTCGGCCTATGAAAACGAGACCATTAACACAACTCTTCCCAGCCTTTATACCGTGAACTGGGATACAGATGAGAATTGGTGTAATTGTAAACAAGGAACAACAGGTTGTAGCGGAGGGAGTTGCTGGGGTCCAACGCGGGGTTTCGGTTTCGATACAGGAACGAGCGCAAATTGTTGTGGGGATGACAGCGGGGAGAATTACTTGACTGGTTCTTATGGAGCATCTATTGAAAACCCACCAGCATCCACAGATGCCTGCTGCAATCCTTCGACGGATTGCGTTGATGCTGACACGTGCTATGCAACTTCCGGGACAAAAGATGTTGATAGCAACGGAGACGATGACGTATGTTCATCAAGTACATGGATAGACTGCACAGACACGAGCCACTGCGATCCGGCAGGTGAGTATGCAGAGGGAGAAACCAGTGATGCATGCTATGGCAGCACAGACTGCAGTGAAGCCTGCACAAGCAATGACTGCATTTACAAAAGATACAACGGGTATTCCGACTGCGACCTAGAAACTGCATGTGTTTCAGGGAACTGCATGCAGGACACAGAATACGCAGGGACAGCAGGAGCAGGCGTGTGCGATAATGCGGATGGTTGTATCTGCAACACCTGCGATAGTTGGGATGTCTGTATTCCAACAGATGGGTGTCCATTTGATAACGATTGGGATGAAGCAATGCAAGATTGTTATAACCCTGCGGATCAAGGCGGGAACTGCTACGCATCCAACGGCGATACGAATAAGGATGTAGACAACGACGGGGACAGCGATTACTGTAACGCAGGGACATGGTATGATTGCAATACTGATTCACAGTGTGACACGGCTTCAGGATATCACTGCAATACTTCTTCTAATGACTGCACATTGGCTTGTACACAGAACAGCGATTGCCCGTCAGGTTTCTTCTGTAATGCTTCTACATTATGCCAAGCTCAAAAATCACAGGGAGGGACTTGTGATTTCTCTGTGACAAACACAGACAGTTCTTCTGAATCAAATGGAGTCTGTTCTTCCGGATACTGTAGGGATGACTATGACGGAAGTAGCAATGCTGACGGTAATTGTGATTCCGGAGATGAATGCTGGTGTGCCAATGCCGGGAATTGTATGCATGATGGTAGTGCATACACCAATGGTGCGAATGCCCCTGATTGTTATGACAATGGAAGTTCTTCTGATGATGCCTATTCATGGATTTGTAATTCAGGTGACTGGAACACCAATAACTGTGGCAGTAACAACTATTGTATTGGAGGGTCTTGTACTGCCTGCACAACATCCGAGTGCCTTAGTTATCAGAGTTGCAGAGATGGAAACCCATGCTGTGACACTGATTCAGAGTGCGGCTCAAATAAGATTTGTGTTTCAGAACAGATCAATAATAATCAAGGCAGCTGTTCTTACACTTACCAGTGCAGGGATGTTGAAAGTTTGTCTTTGGGGGTGTTAATGACCATCAATTATTCCCAAGGTGCTTACTGGAGCGGTGATTCTTCAGGTAACGGGAAATGCGGTGACCATGGTTACACAACTCCAAGCAACCCGGATGGAGACCTTTGTTTGAGGTATAATGTATATGATGCCGATGGGAATGTGAATGCTATTGTAACCACAACCGAGCATAACACAAATGTGAACAGTTCGACTCCCGCCAGCGGAAATGACGAATGGAGATATAATTACATATATAATGCGTCTGACACCGCAAACTTCCATCAGCTTGAAATAAGGGAATGGGATACAGGTTTTGGCTATGTGTTGTACGGCTACTACATTTCCGAGGCAGGTAGTGGTGCTGATGGGACAGGAAGTATAGGCTGTTGTCCGAATTCCACTGACTGTGTAGATGACTCTCTACCAGGAAGTAACACAACAAATCAGGATGGCTGTTATGACAACGGAACTATAAGAGACACAGGTGGTGGTGATGGTTCAGACAATGAGGTTTGCCTGTCTTCATTATGGTATGCCCAGGATAGTGACCAAACATCTTGTGAACTAGATGGGAATACTTGGCTTTCCAGTGGGACAGGCTCTTACTCCAAGTGCTGCGGGGATGATGGAGCAAATGATGATTTCGAAAATTCAGGTTCTGGCAACAGTTGCTGCATAAACGGCGAGACCGTTACAAATGGAACCACGGATTCGAGCAACCAGTACTTGTGCATCGACGGGGAAATTTACGGATGTAACGGGAATCTGGGAGGAGTCGCCACTCAAGACAGTTCGTGCACGAGACGCGTGGGTTACTACTGTGACGGTGCTGGAACTGGAGCGAACACGTGGAAGCAGCAGATAGGTCAACCCCTGACACCTGACGACTGTGATGGCATAGGAACTGAATATCCGTACGGTTCGGGCGAGGCCGGAACTACCTACGACAAAGAAAGCTGTGTTGGAAATGCCATATGGAATGACCACGGAAATGGTCCAAGTAATCAGGATCAGGGATATCAGTGCTTGAACCAGTCATGGAACGGGCCACACATAGGCCAGTGTTATCTTACCCAGTCGGGCAGTTCGGATCAGTTCAAAACGTTGACCATAAGATGGGATGTGGCAGACGAAACTCCTGATACCTATTCAAATTCAGGACACCACAGATGGAGAATAGATGATGATGGCTCGGGAACAGGGGCTTGTAATTACGGAACAAACGGATGCTTTTATGACACTGGCCTAAGGAACTGGTGCAACGACACGGATTCAAACGAAGGGACTTACGGGGATTACTATGAAATAACAATGGACTGGTCTGAATTCGCAACAAAACCTGACGATGAGACCACATATTACCTAGAGATAGGAGAAGAAGAGTGCGGGTCTGGCCAGATTAATGACACAGAGGATCCGAACAGCAATGAAGGTTCCTGCACAACCACACAGACCCTTTGCGTTCCGATGAGCTATTCTGCAATAGCGGACTCTGACTGCTGCCCGACTGGAGGGACAACGAGCGAGTATCCGGGCAAGGATGATGAGGATGGAAAGTGCGTGAGGTGCTGGACGAACAACAAGACGCAGAGGGAGGGGGCGACAGGAAATGATCTTTGCGAACAGAAATGCGGCGCTTCCCCGCAGTGCGACGAGCACCCGCCGGGGTTCAGTAACGCCACGATTTCCTGCAGTCTAACCTGCCAGGTAAATGCAAAACCCACTCATTCAGACCCGCTCATTAACAGCACATCCGGTTACAATATGACCAGTGACAACATAACGTGCTGGAATCAGTCGACTTATGATGAAGATGGGGATTCTGTCACAAACATTTACAACTGGTACAAGAACAACAAATCAATAATGGTTCTGAATATGCCGTTTGATACGAAGGTCACGAATGGAACCAAGGATTATTCGGGTTATGCCAATAATGGCATACTGTACGGACCAAATTGGACATCCTCCGGGAAGGTTGGCGGGGCTTACGAGTTTGATGGTGTGAATGCCTATGTCGATGTAGGTAATGATATTTCCTTGGCTCCAGAAAATATTACACTATCCTTATGGGTTAAAACGTATGAAAATACATCCGTAACAGGTTGGAATGGGATTGTTAAAAGTGCGAAAGGGGATGGTTACTCTAGTGGGTGGAGACTACTGGATTATAATAATTATCCTCGGGTTCAGATTAACTTTGGAGGCTCAACCCCGCAGAGTCTTTGGGGTTCATCTTATAAGTTTCCTATTAATGAGTTTGTTCATGTCGCATTCACTTATGATGGTCAAATCGCTAGGCTCTATGTGAATGGTCAAGAACTTGATAACCTGACAAACTCATCAGGAATTAACTGGCAGGGCACTAGTGACATGCAGATTGGTGTAGCACAGAATTATTTCAACGGCTCAATCGATCAGGTCCGCATATATAATTACTCGCTTTCACCTGAGCAGGTTAATGCTCTTTACCAGGACAGCAAGGACGGCTATTCCTATAAATCCACCATGGTCAGCCAGGAGACCGACATAGGCGATCAGTGGAGATGCGAGGTCACGCCAAGCGATGGCGTGGATGATGGAATCACAAAGAATTCAAGCGTGCTTGTTGTTAATGATGATTCTATTGACGGAGGTCATGGAACGACATGCGATGCAACGAACAAATGTTTGCTCATACAAAACTCAACTGGTTCTGTGAAGGCCAGGTTTGATAAATTTGGGTACGTGGATGTGAAAGGAAGCTATTCACCTGCGCAGTCATCCCTGTCCCCACCTGCAAACAGCTTTATCTTAAAGGACTCGGGAGGGAGTGTGATGCTGTATATAGACAGTTCCGGTAACCTAGCTGCAAAGGGGTATTTCTACAAGAATGGCAGTCCAACTCCGTCAGGAAATGATGATTTCATAGTTCAGGACTCGGGAGGTAATGTTGTTGGATACATAGACTCTGCGACAGGAAACATGTACTTCAAGGGGGTTTTGCATTACAATTCGGACTTTTAGGTGTTATCATGGTGACCAATAAGTCACAAAAGGGAGGTGAAGAAAAATGAACTGGTTTGCAACCGTAATCTTCGCCATACTGGAGGTGGCCCTGCGTTCGTTAAGGAACGCATATACCTTCGTTAGTAACTCCAGGAAAATCGGCTCGACATTAGTCGGTTTGGGTAAAATGGCGAAGCCCAGAACGCGACCTTGCTTAGCGGTAGCTCTATCGATTGTTTTGATCACTTGTTTCACCTCCCTGGTGACAACAGTTCACGCCTCCCCTGCCAATCCGGGCCATCCGGCGTCCTCGATATCGGCAGGAACGTTCGAGTCCGGAAATTACGTGTTCCCTAACAATCTGACAATCAACAGCTTCCTTATAGTGAACACGGATACGCTGTATGTGGATTCGATAAGCGGAAAAATAGGCATAGGAACAGAAACTCCATATCAAGAGCTGGACGTGGTCGGTAACATAAACGCTACAGGCACAATAAACTCCACAACTGACTTGTGTATACAAGGCGGGAAGTGTCTGAGTAATATGGGAGTTGGGACCGGAGATGTCACGGATGTGCTTGCCGGATGGGGAATAACTGTCACGAATTCTGCCGGTCCGCAACCAAGAGTGAACCTTTCGAGCACGTCCGCTGGGAATGGTCTTGGATACTCGCAGGGTATACTGAGTGTAAAGACAGGGAACGGCATAGAGATAAGTTCGGACACGGTTGTTCTGAACCAGAGCTGTTCTGATGGACAGATACTTAAGTGGGAATCGACAGGGTCGTACTGGTACTGTGCGGCAGATTCTGGTTTGGGGAGCGAGAGCGACCCGAGGTGGACTGCTAACTACACGGCAAGGACTGGAACAGGGAATGTGGTTTTCTCGACCTCGCCGACACTGACAACGCCGACGGTCCAGACTTCGCTTACTGTGACGGACGATGACTGGATTGGCCTTGGCTCATCTGCAGGGAGGATAGAGTTTGACAACCAAGCAACGGACGAGGTTAACATACTGAACGCGAACGTCGGCATCGGGACGGCAACTCCACAGCAGGAACTGGATGTTGTGGGTGACATAAACGCGACCGGTACGATTTATGAGGGAGGCTCCACGCTTTCGGCAAAGTATCAGGAGGATGTAACAGGAAGTTGTTCAGGAGCGAACTTCGTGCAGAGCATTGCTGACGGAGGAGCGATATCATGCGGGAGCGAAACTTACACGGCAACCCAAGACGCAGTAGAAAGCATAGCAGAATGGCAGTCAGGGTGCACGGACTGTGTGGGAAACACGGACCTAGCTGCGAACTCGGTTGACCTGACCAGCGACGCGCTCAGCTCGGCTTACGCCGGCGCAGGGCTCGGAGGAGGAGGAAGTTCTGCCTTGTCGGTGAACGTCGGTAACGGCATAGAGATAAGTTCGGATACGGTTGTTCTGAACCAGAGCTGTTCGGACGGGGAGATACTTAAGTGGGAATCGACAGGGTCGTACTGGTACTGTGCTGCTGATGAGAACTCTGGCGGTTCAGTGTCAGGAACCGGGACGAACCACAGGCTGGCTTACTGGACAGGAGCGAGCACGATAAATGATTTGGCTGCAGGGAACAGCGGTGACGTGCTGGAAAGCCAGGGTTCGGGCGCAGACCCCACATGGATTGCCAAGTCAAGCCTTGCCGACACGCACACGCATGATGCATCCAACATAACATCCGGGACCCTGAGCACGGGCAGGTACAGCGCGTATTCTGATTTGTCTGCTGAAGGTTATCTGAACAACGACAATGCGAATGACTTGCTTACGAGGAGTCAGGCAGATACGAGATTTATCAATGACGGTGGGAACGAGGTTGGCTCGGATGATATAAGCACGGGTGCTGTAGGTGCTGATGAGCTTGATTCGGGTGCTGTGACTGCAACAGGGACAGAGCTGGATTCGAGTGTTGCAGGAAATGGTTTAGGGCTGAGTTCTGGTGCGCTTTATGTGAAGACAGGGAACGGCATAGAAATAAGCTCGGATACGGTTGTTCTGAACCAGAGCTGTTCTGATGGACAGATACTTAAGTGGGAAACGACTGGTTCGTACTGGTACTGCGCGGCAGATTCTGGTTTGGGGAGTGAATCAGACCCATTCTCACTTCATCTTTCCGGAGGACAAAACCAAATGAGCCAGGACATAGACATGAACAACAACCTGATAACGAACATTGGAAATGGAGGAACTGACTTCACAACAGGCGGGGGTTTGACGCTCGCTGCTGACCTGACAGTAAACGGAGGTGATGTGAGCATTAACAACAACAATGGCGGCGTGAATTTCAACGATGCGAGCGCCTTCTGGCTTAAAACAGCGACCAACTGGGGCATCTACTGGGACACGGGAGCGAACACAATTGAATTCACTGGCAGCGGAACGGACAGGGCAAATGTTGATCTGGACAACGGAAATGTGCAGATGGATGGTGACCTGACGGTGAGCGGCGGGGATATCAACCTTGACGCAAACGGCGGTTGCGGATCAGGAGTTGATATATGCAGGGACTCCAGCGACCTGCGGCTGCAGAGCGACGGCGGGGACGTTATCATAAGGTTAGGCTAAGAAGGGATTTCCGCCGTGCCTTTTCCTTCTTTTTCACCCTCTCCACTATAATTTTTTATATCCTGCTTCCATTTCTATTGTATGGCCCCAAAGAAGATTGTGAAAAAGGATTTGGTCTACATAGGGATAATATTGGTTCTGGTCATCATACTCGCATTTATGCTTCTGCAGAACACTATCACGCTCGGGTCACAAAAACAGGTTGTGGACAGCGTGGAAAATGTTTACAAAATGTTAACGGAAAGTGATGTGGAGGTTCTCAACGTCAAGGACGAGGGGTATGTCTACAAGCTTTTGGTAAGGTTGAAACTGAGAGACGGGGATGTTATAAAGGAGCTCTACGCAACGAAAGACGGAAGGTTTCTCTCAGAGAACATAATGGAGGTTTCCGGAACCCTCGCTAGGCTCGAGAAAGAGAAGAAGTTCGCTGAATGTCTGCGCTCAAAAGGGTTCATCGTTCTTGGTCAAAAGAGCGAACCCAATACGCTGCAGCAGTTGCTGGCAATAGGAAACTATGCCAACAAGGTTTACGTGGACTGCACAGGAGCGAACCTGCAGGCATGCGAACAGCTGGGGGTGAAAGAGGTACCATCCATCGTTTACGACAACAAAATATACACAGGCCTGAAATCACTGGACTGGATTGAGAGCACGACTGGATGCACTCTTTGAATTTCACAGTCGATTTTTATTTCTTAGCCACCAAGATTATAATTGATACTGGGTAATACTCTATTCTTTCATAGGGAGGGGAACGTCTTGAGGAAAAGTTCCAGGGGAAGCAATTTAATGATAATCGAGATGATTTTTCTCCTTACTCTGGTTTTTGTGTATCTTGTTTCGGCCGCCGGTGATTTAGATTGCAGTTTTACGGTGAATACCAGCTGTTCATACACCCCTGTCTTGTACGTGAAGAACGACACGGGAGGTTACTGGAATGCGCATGCCCAGAATGTTTCCGTTAACAACTATCCTTATGCGATATGCTGCGATTCGAACTCAACCCTCTCCTACGGTTGCGAGGGCGTTTTCCTCCGATTGAACGCGACCACCAATTCGCATGTTCAAAGGGGTGATTATTCGGGCCCTGGGGTTGTTTATGGAGTTGACGTCTGTCTGGAAGCCACGCCTGGCTATTTCAACTGCACTTATGTGGATAATGCCTGCCCGAGTGACAGGGAGTGTTTCGCATCCATGGCTTCCGCATATCCATCGGAAAACAACGACACAAACGCGCATATCGGGCCGTGCCAAGAGTACAAAAGGAAGATATGCTGCAGGGTTGCAAATGACGTGAGCGTCACATACGAAAGCCCAACGCCCGGGGACGGAACAAGGCAGATCGCAAACAGCGTAACGATAAATGTAACTGTCATTTCTGATTCGCAGGCAAGCATCGATACGTGTCTGCTCGAATGGAAAGAGGGAAACAACCCGGCAGGCAATGAAACCATGAACAAGATAGGCTCTGGCAACAGTGTGATATGCACCAAAACAAAAACAACACTGGACGGAACAACGTATCAGTTCAAGGTTTATGCGAATGATTCCAACGGTGTGTGGGGCAACGAAACGCTAAGGCAGTTCCGTGAAAATGCGAAACCTGACAAAGTTATTTTGGACTCCCCGCCGAGCGGTTCGCATTTCACAAACAAAACGCCAACGTTGAAATGGAATAAGCCGAATGATGCGGACGGCGATTCTCTGACGTATTTCGTAAACATAACCTGTCTTAAGCTGGGAGGAGGGGATTGTTCAAGCGATAACAGATATGCGAGCACACCTGATCTTAATTACACACCTTCCACAGAACTCCGGTACTTCGGGGATGATAACTACTACTACAACTGGTCCGTTAAGGCGTATGACGGATACGAAAACGGAACGGAAAGTGACAAATGGAACTTCACAATAGACACGAATGTTTCGATTTCGATTTCACCTGACGTGGTTGACTTCGGGGAAAACAGGCCATTGGGATATGAGAACGACACCTCGGACAACGCGCCGAATCCGTTTGGCCTTCACAATGACGGGAACTGCATAATAGACGTGAATATATCTGCCCAAAATTCTTTATGGCTTTCTGCTCCCGTGCCTTCAGACTACTTCAACTATTCTGTTGACTGGTGGCCGGGAGAGGAGGGGGCATTCAACTGGACCGGCTCGACAACAAGCTGGACAAACGTCCCTTTGGTCAACAACACCTTCATAAACTCGCTGAACTACACGGACACGAATGATTCCGCCGAAGTCGAAATCCAGATAATGGTTCCCTGGGACGAACCTCCAGGAGGTAAATCATCTACTCTCATATTCACGGGGTGGTACATTGGCGAAACTTAAGATTTCGAAGGCCCTGATACTGGCGAATTTGTTAGTCATCGGATTAGTTATCTATCTTCTGGCGGGCGTAACGGCCATCCCGCTGATAGAACCGGAAAACGGGGTGTATATAACGGAAAGAGCGCCTGAATTTGTGTGGGGCGGTCCCTACAAACAATATGAACTTCTGGTGGATGACGACCAAGATTTCACAAGTCCTTTCGCTGTTAAAGTTTCGGACAACTCCTTCAGGTTCAGCAACAACTTGGATTTCGGGACGTACTACTGGAAGGTCAGGAGCGGGGTGTTCGAAAGCGGGGTCCGCAAATTTACTCTGGGTTCGAGCGTTGTGCTTGCAAGGGAGAAGAACGAAGTCAGGAACGAAGGGAACACGGACGTTGTTCTCAGCAGGGTCACGGGGGCCATGGTCCTCGGGGTTGGCTCATCGGTTAAAATAGGAGAAGGGGAGAATGTCAAAGGGGAGCAGGCTTAGGGGGTTCGCAGTGCTGGCATTCCTGCTGGTCCTGTTCACAGTTCCGGTGAATGCGGGTGCCATAGGAGTTACGCCGGGCAGGAAAACAATTGAATTTGAGCCCGGCCTCTCTGAAAAAATTACCTTCAAGATTCTTAACAACGACCACAAGGCATTCAATGCTCTAGTTTACGTGGAGGGGGACTTGAAGGATTACGTTAATATTGAAAAAAACTTGGTTGAGTTCAGTGAAGAGGAATACTCCAAGCCCTTCACATATACGGTCAAATTGCCTGAAAGTATCGACAAACCTGGAGACCACTGGGCAAAGATTGTTTTGATGGAACTCCCACCAGGCATCACAGGGCAGGAAGAATTAAAAGGGCAGTTCGTTATTGCCACTACTGCCGTCATACACCAGCTTCTGGTGAAGGTCCCGTACCCAGGCAAGTATGCAGAAATGGATCTGACCATCGCCGAAGCCCAGCCTGGAGAAACCGTGAACTTCTTCGTTAAGGTTTACAATCTCGGGACGCAGAACATAGCGCACGCAAAGGCATCCATCGAAATAAAGGGTCCGACGAACGAGGTTATTGATACGGTTGAGACCGAGGACATCCCCATCAAATCAAAGGAAAGAAAGGACTTGGCGGCGTACTGGAAAGCGGACGTGAACCCGGGGGTCTATCATGCGGTGGCTACGCTCAGGTACGATAACAAAATCGCAAGAGCAGAAAAGAATTTTTACGTGGGCAACCTTTTCGTGGATGTGAAGGAAGTCACGGTTAAGGGATTCAGGCTGGGTGGAGTGGCAAAGTTCAACATCCTCGTGGAGAGCAAGTGGAACAAGAAAATCGAAAACGTCTATGCTGAAATGGTGATAAAGGATGCGGCGGGCAACACAGTCGCAAACGTCAAATCCGCCTCTGTCGACATCGAACCGCTTCAGAAGGAAACGTTACTGGCATACTGGGACACGGAAGGGGTTGAAAAAGGCGTATACGATGCGAACCTTGTTCTGCATTACGCGAGCAGAACCACGGAGAAGAAGCTCAAGACGTACATAGAGCTGGAGAGCATAAAGACGGAGATACTTGGGGTGACAGCAAAGGCTATCAGAAGGGAAGAGGGCGGAGGCTACGACATATTAACGCCGCTTGTAATAGTGTTAATAATGATAAATTTGGGGTGGTTCTTCTACTTCAGAAGGAGAAAATAAATTATAAATGACGGATATTTTCAGACAACAACGTCCTGCGATGTACTCGATATTACGAAATTTTCATAACTGATCTCTGTTGTCAGCGTGTAATTGCCCGGTTCGACCATGAGGTTAAGACCGAAATCCGAAAGGTCAAGGGTGTACGTCCCCTTTCCGTAGCCGTAACCTTCGTATCCTATCTCAGAGATTCGCCCGTATTTGAACTCGTATTCCTTGCCTGATTTTTCTATGAAGTCCTTTATGGGCATCGCTGAACTCTGGTCGCTGAAGAAAACAGTGACCACTGCATCCTCTGGGATTATGTCTTTCGAGATGGTTATACTCACTTTTCCGCTGAGTTGCATCAGGTTTTCTTCCGCGCTCCCTCCCGTCCCTATGATAAGACCCGTTATGCCGGGGTTCACCAGAAAAACTGCGACGATGATTACTGAAATTAAAGGGAGAATGTAAAATCTCGGATCTTTCATGCGTATTCCTTGGTTTTAAATTTTAAAACCTTTCGGAGATTCAAACTATTATTTAATCTAGTACAAATTATAAAGTATGTGGGGTAAGGGCGTGCTGTTGGCAGGACTTGTATTTTTTATTTTCCTTTTGTCAGAGGCGTTGCCTGTCTTGTCTCTCAACATAGACAACTGCACTGTCCTCGACACACCAAGCGAAACGTATCTGCTGACACAGAGCATATGGAACTCCACGAACTCAACCTGCATGTACGTCCAGGCTGATAATGTTACGCTGGACTGTCAAGGCAACAGGATAGACGGAGTTGACAACGCAAATACCTATGGTGTGAGGATCCCCAACTACGACAACGTAACGATTCGCAACTGCGAGGTATCCGACTGGGCATATGGTATAGACATATCTTCTTCTGCCGGCAGCAGGATATACAACAATTTCATAACCTCGAA
>Ga0190360_1000035_pt1 | contig 65011 bp, 54 predicted proteins | sample 48721834_MG_FD_161271 | JGI IMG/M metagenome (GOLD analysis project Ga0190360, IMG submission 161271) | Hydrothermal vent microbial mat bacterial communities from Southern Trench, Guaymas Basin, Mexico - 4872-18-3-4_MG | ecosystem: Environmental > Aquatic > Marine > Hydrothermal vents >...
ACAAGAAATATTCAATACCATTTGCATGCATTGTCTTTGTGTTTATTGGGGCACCTCTTGGCATAATGGCAAGACAGGGAGGACTTGCCATAGGAGGAGGCATGAGCCTTGTATTCTTTTTGATTTACTGGACATTTCTTATTGGAGGAGAGCAGCTTGCAGATAGAATGATAATAAGACCTGCCACGGCTATGTGGTCCCCCAATGTGCTTGTTGGAACTCTGGGTATCTATTTAGTAATCAAGACGGTTAGAGAGACAACATTTATTAAACTCGACAGGTTGAGACAGATTTTATCGAGTCTTTACAGAAGGAAAAGTAAATGTTGAGAATACTGCCTCGATATATTAGGAGCCGCTTTATTGGAATCTTTCTATATTGTTTGCTGAGTGTTATTATAATATTTACCGTGGTTGACCTGGTTGAAAACTTAGACCAGTTTCTAGATAGAGATGTTCCAACAAGGATAGTATTTCTCTACTATCTCTACTACACTCCATACAATATAGTACTAACACTTCCGGTTGCAACTCTTCTTGCCAGTGTTTTTTCTATAGGAACTCTGGCAAGACACAATGAAACCATAGCAATGAAGGCCTTGGGATACAGCCTTTACAGGGTAATTAGAACTCTTCTTGGCATGGGACTGCTTATCAGCCTCTTCTCCTTTATGTTGGCAGAAGGAGTAGTAATCAAGGCAAACAGGAGAAAGGAAGATATTCAGGACACATATCTGCGAAACAGGATGTCTAGGGAATATACAAGAATAAGAAACATAGAGATTCAAGAGCCACCAGACAGGATAATTACCATAAAATATTTTGATGCGAAAAGAAATATTGCCTATGGTGTTGAGATAAAAAGATACAGAAACAACAGATTAATATCAAGAATAGATGCTCCTTCTATGAGGTGGGATAAGGGAGAGTGGGTTGTGTCAAAGGGATATAGGAGAGAATTTAAAGATGAAAATGAGAAGGCAAGCATAATCGATAGTGAAGAGAGGTTTGATTTTCATATAACGCCAAAAGAGTTGATGCAGGCCCAGCTCAAGCCTGATGAGATGACAGTTGGTGAGCTTGTAGATTTTATTAAAAAGGTAAAGATTTCGGGTGGGGAAGTTCATAAATGGAAGACCGATTTGTACTTGAGATTTTCATATCCATTAACGAATTTGATAATTGTACTCTTTAGTGTTCCGCTTGCGTACAATAGAAGAAGAAACAGTGTGGCAATGGGATTTGGCATAGCACTCACTGTATGTTTTTTTTATTTTGGTCTTGTAAAGATGGGACAGACAATTGGGCACAAGGGCGGTATGGATCCCATGTGTGCAGCATGGCTTGGTAATGGAATAATGGGTATTGGTGGAGTCATAAATTTGATCAAAACAAGGAAATGACTTGACATTTTGGAATAAAAAGTTATTTTAATGTAGCTTAAAGGGTATAAAATTTAAGGAGAATTTATTAGTAATGAAGAGAACATATCAACCAAGCAATAGAAAAAGAAGAAACAAACATGGTTTTAGGGCAAGGATGTCTTCCAAGTCAGGACGATTAATTCTAAAGAGGCGCAGGGCAAAGGGGCGTAAGCGATTAACAGTAAGCGATGAACGGTAAGATGTTTCCTGATCAGCGCCTGCCAAAGAGCGAGATAATAAGGAAGAGAAAAGATTTTAAAGAAACATTACAGGATGGCAAGAGGTGGAGCGGAAGGTATCTGTCAATTTTTTATAAAGAGTCGGATGTAAGACAGGTTGCTTTTTCAGTCCCACGACGTGTTGGTAAGGCTGTAAAGAGGAATAGAATAAAAAGATTGATGAGAGAAGTTTATAGAAGACACAAGTACGAAATTGGCAGATTGAAATTAATTTTAGTAGCAAAAAATAGTGCTGTGAATGCAAACTTTTTAGAGATAGAGAAGGAGATCGAGAAGTTTATTCAGACCAAAGCGGATATGTAAATGATATTTAAAGAGTTATCCATAAAAGCTATTAAATTTTATAAGAAGTGGATATCTCCAGGGCTTCCATCGAGCTGCAGGTTCTATCCTACTTGCTCGGACTATACTGTCCAAGCCATTGAAAAATATGGCTTTATGAAGGGTTTGTTTTTGGGTTTAAAAAGGATTCTACGCTGTCATCCGTTTAATCCCGGGGGTTATGATCCTTTACAATAAGAAATAATATAAGGAAAATAGTATGGATAAGAATACAATAATAGCTTTTATCCTGATAGGAGTGATTCTTTTGTTATGGCCTATCTATATGAAAAAGGTTGTAGGAGTAAAAGAGAATACTCCTGAGAATGTAAATAAGATAGCCGCACAATCAGATAGTGTGGAAGGACAAGGTGCAGGGAGAGAAGAAAAGATCATTGCACCAGAGAAGAACAAGAGAGTAAAAGAGAATATAGGCCAGGGCAGCCTCATAAGACTCCAATCATCCAGAAAGCCAGATACTATAAAAGTAAGCACAGATATTTTCGAGGGCAAAATATCTTCGCAGGGAGGAGGAACAATTGTTAGCTGGAAACTGAAGGAGTTTTATCTTCCAGAGGGAAAGGAGAGGTCCAAGGAGTTTGTTGAGTTGATTCCAGACTCTGCTGTTGGGAATCTGAGCATTATTGCAGGTGTTGATATGAGCAGGCTAGTTTTTGATGTGAAGTATGATACGATGGGAGAGGATAAAAGATATATATTTTCATACAGGTTTAAGGATGGAAAGAAAGTTGAAAAAGAGTTTATCATTCGGCCTGATAGTTATATAATTAATATGATAATAAGACTCTCCTCATTCAATCAGTCAGATGTGGGAGACAGATATTCACTTCAATGGAGGTCTGGTCTTGAGTTTACAGAAAACGAGAGGAATAGAAAAAGAAATTTAAATTACTATCAGGCATGGGCACTCCAGGGAGGAGATGAAGTTCTTAAAACACGACTGAAGAATACAGGTGTGCAGGAGGGAATTACTAACTGGGCAGCAGTCAGAACAAAATATTTTTTAATGGCAATGATTCCCAAAAAACCTTTAGGAAAGGCTGTCAGGCTAAGCGGAAGGAAAGTTGATAATAATAAGTGGAAGAGTTTTGACATAAGGATCGACATGCCGTTTGAAGGCAAAGAGATAGAAACGTCTGAATTTATGATCTATCTTGGGCCAATGGAATACAAGCATTTAAAGGATGTAGGGGTTGGCCTTGAAAAGATGATGAACTTTGGCTGGGCGATAATAAAACCCTTCAGCATAGCCTTTTTCTATACGTTCAGATTCCTGTATAAAATTATTGGTGATTATGGATGGGCAATAATAATATTTGCAATACTGATAAAGATAATCCTTTATCCTCTGACCCGTAAGAGTTATAAATCTATGAAGCAGATGCAGGAGCTCCAGCCACAGATAAATGCACTGAGAGAGAAATATAAAGATGATCCCCAGAGGTTGAATCAGGAGACCATGAAGCTATATAAGAAACATGGCGTAAATCCGATGGGTGGGTGTTTGCCGCTACTTCTACAGATGCCTGTATTGTTTGCGCTTTTCAATCTTTTCAGGACAACAATCATGCTGCGTCAGGCAGGATTTCTTGGACTGATCAAAGATCTCTCTTCTCCCGATCAGATATTAGGACCAGGAATAAACCTGTTGCCAATATTAATGGGAATAACGATGATCATCCAGCAGAGGCTTTCGACACAGAATCCACAGCAAAAGGCAATGGCATTTTTCATGCCGATCTTTTTCCTGTTTATTTTTTATAGTCTTTCGGCAGGATTGAACCTATACTATCTGACATTCAATATTCTGACAATAGCACAGGAGCTGGTTATCAAGAAACACAAATAGATATGGCTGTTTTTAGCTGGACATAAAATTAATGAAAATTACATCTGCCCCATCGATTCTCACTTAAAAGATGGGGCGTTTTATTGGAAAACATGATAACAAGACAGGAAGATACAATAGCAGCTATTTCTACTCCTCCGGGAGAGGGGGGAATAGCAATTGTTCGTATGAGCGGGAACAAGGCAGTTTCAATTGCAAGGAAGATTTTCAGCAGCAGAGAGCCTCTGGGATCGTTTAAAGGCAACAGAGCGTATCATGGCTGGATTGTAGATAATGGAGCCAGAATAGATGAAGTTGTGGTAACATTTTTTCTTGCACCAGATTCATATACGGGTGAGGATGTAGTGGAGATTAGCTGTCATGGTGGATATTTTGTAACCAGGCGTATATTAGAATTGATAGTAAAAAGGGGAGCAAGAATAGCCGATCCAGGCGAGTTTACTAAGAGAAGATTTATAAATGGAAAGATCGATCTATCACAGGCCGAGGCAACAGCCGACATAATAAATGCAAAGACAGAAGCAGCACACAGGGCTGCAGTGTCGCAGTTAAGCGGCGAGTTATACAGAAGAGTGAAAAAGATGTGTGATGATCTTATTAATATTTGTTCTCTGCTGGAGCTGGAGCTTGATTTTTGTGAAGAAGAGATAGAGTTTGAACCTCATAGCAAACAGCTGGAGAGAATTCTCTCAATCGAGAATGAGATGAAAGATCTTTTAAGCAGTTACGAAAGAGGCAGGATATGTCGTGATGGAGTGAAGATGGCAATAATTGGAAGAACGAATGTCGGGAAATCGAGTCTTCTTAATGCTATTGTAGAGAAGGAGAGAGCAATAGTTACAGATGTGCCAGGAACAACAAGAGACACATTAGATGAGATCTTAGACATAGAAGGAGTGTTGTTTAGGGTTACAGACACTGCAGGAATAAGAGAGACAGACGATCCTGTAGAGAGAGAGGGAGTGGAGCGCTCCATTAAGGCCTTTGAAGAGGCAGATGTTGTGCTGGCCGTTTTCGATGGAAGCGAGCCTCTTAAACCAGAAGATAGATTCATAATCGATCTGCTGGTGTCGAAGAAAAAAAGAACATTTTTGATAATAAATAAAATAGATCTTAAATTGAAAATCGAAGAGAGCGAGTTGAGGAGAACAGACTACAACATGGAAATTGTAAGGGTTTCTGCATTGAAAAAAACGGGAATAGATAAACTGATAAAGAAAATAAGAAGAAACCTTTTTTTTCAAGAAGGCGGTGTTGATGAAGAGGTGCTTCTTACCAATGTCAGGCACAGGGAGTCAATATTAAAGGCGATTTCCCATATTAAGACTGCACGGGAGACTATTGAGAAGGGGCTTTCACAGGAGTTTGTTGTGCTTGACCTGCGGGGAGCATTGGATTCTCTTGGCGAGATTACAGGAAAGACTACAACAGATGATATATTGAATAGAATCTTTTCCGAGTTTTGTATTGGTAAATAGTGTTTCACGTGGAACGTTAAAAACTGGATCGAGAAAGTTAAAATGAAAGATAGCGACTATGATGTGATAGTTGTTGGAGGGGGACATGCAGGATGTGAAGCAGCACTGGCATCTGCGAGGATGGGAGCAAGAACCCTGATGGTAACCATGAACATACCGACAATAGCCCAGATGTCATGCAATCCTGCAATCGGTGGTCCAGCAAAGGGCAATCTTGTGAAAGAGATAGATGCCCTTGGTGGCGAGATGGGTTTGGCAATAGACCAGACAGGAATCCAGTTTCGGATGCTGAATGTTTCAAAAGGACCGGCTGTCTGGGCACCAAGGGCGCAGGCAGATAGATTAGAGTATTCAACAAGAATGCGATTTGCCCTCGAGTCACAGGAAGGGCTGTCGATATTTCAGGCAGCAGTTGTTGGAGTATGGAAAGCGGACAAAGCCGTAGGAGGTGTGATAGTCGATAGCGGAAGGAAGATTTCCGCAAGAGCAGTAATACTTGCGTGCGGTACTTTTTTAAATGGCCTTATTCATATCGGATTGAAGAGCTTTCCTGCTGGAAGGGCGGGTGAGTTTGCAGCAAGAGGTTTGAGTGAGTCTCTTGTATCCCTTGGCTTCAAGGTTGGAAGATTAAAAACAGGTACTCCGCCCAGGGTTGACGGTAAGACAGTAGATTTTTCGAAGATGGAGATACAGAACGGCGATCTCAATCCGAGGCCCTTTTCATATAGAACCAGGGCTATCAGCACAGAGCAGATACCTGTATTTCTCACAAAGACAAATCCGTTAACACACGAGATTTTACGATCTGGACTAGACAGGTCTCCACTTTATACAGGCAAGATTGTTGGTATAGGTCCAAGATATTGTCCTTCGATCGAGGATAAGATTGTAAGATTTAAGGAGAGGGATCATCATCAGATATTTCTTGAGCCAGAGGGAAGAAGGACCCATGAGTACTATGTCAATGGTTTTGCTACAAGCCTGCCGGAGGATATTCAATTGAAGGCTTTGAAGACCATTCCTGGTTTTAAAGATGTTGAGGTTACAAGGCTTGGATATGCTATTGAATACGATTTTTTCCCTCCAACTCAGATAAAGCCAAGTCTGGAAACAAAGATGGTAGAGGGACTGTTCTTTGCGGGTCAAATAAATGGAACCTCTGGTTATGAAGAGGCTGCTGCACAGGGTATTATGGCAGGAATAAATGCAGTACGAAAGATTCGCGGAGAAGAACCCGTAATAATTGATAGGTCAGAGGCCTATATAGGTGTGCTGATCGATGATCTAGTGACAAAGGGGACAGAAGAGCCGTATAGGCTCTTTACATCCAGAGCAGAATATCGCCTTCTTCTTCGACAGGACAATGCTGACCGAAGATTGATGAAACATGGATACAAACTTGGACTGATTCCTGAGAGTTTGATGTCCAGGCTCGAGAAAAAAGAGAAATTGATATCAAGCCTGATAGAGGGTCTGAAGAGAGTTAAACCAGATGTTGATGTAATTAATCGGATATTGATTGAAAACAATACTGAACCATTGAAATCTCCTCAGAACCTTTATAGTCTGTTGAAGCGGCCACAATTGAACCTTTCATGTCTGAGGAAAATTCCAGAAATGGAAAATATGCTTAACGATCTGGGCGATCTAAAGAATGAAGTGGTTGAACAGGTTGAGATTGAGATTAAATATGAAGGTTATTTTAGGCGCCAAAAAGAGCAGGTGAAGAGATTTTTGCTTCTTGAGAAGAAGCGTCTTCCACAATCTGTTGAGTATAAGAAAATAGAGGGTCTGTCTCTAGAGGCAAGAGAGAAGCTTTCTGCTATCAGGCCAGTATCGCTCGGTCAGGCAGCAAGAATATCGGGTGTTTCGCCAGCAGACATAGCCATTCTTTCCATGATGATAGCAAGAGGAATTCTTGAGGGAGATGTTCCACGTGGAACAGATCGGTCTATTAAAAAAGGCTCTTGAAGATCGGGGAATTCCATTCCAAGAACGCACCATTTTGAACTTCGAAAAGTATCAGAAATTAATTCTCGAGTGGAACAGTAGAGTAAATCTTATTTCGAAAAGAGATGAGGAGAGACTCATAACCAGACACTTTTTAAGTTCATTGGGACTGGTTACAGTGGTCAATATTGGAGAGAGGTCAAGGGTTTTGGATCTTGGTTCTGGGGGAGGATTCCCAGGGATACCCTTGAAATTGTTAAGACCAGACCTTGAGGTTTTTTTAGTCGAATCAAAAAGAAAGAAGGGAAATTTTCTCAACGAAGTCATTGGGTCTCTCGATCTTGAGGGTATAGAGGTTGTGGTTGATAGAGCGGAGAATATTGAAAATAAGATAGAGCCTGTTGACTTTGTTGTGAGCAGGGCTGTGACAAATCTATCTGATCTGTCGAGATGGAGCAGGGGGTTGCTAAAAAGGGAAGAGGGAAGGCTTGTTGCATTCAAGGGGATGAATCTGAAAAAGGAACTTGAGATGTTGAAGAAAAGAGCCTCGAAACTAAGAGTTAAGGGATGGAGGGTTTCTCGATATGATCCCTTTCCATCGGTTTTCAATCTCAAAGAAAGCTATATAGTGGAAGTATTTTTTTATAGAGAGTTATTATGAAGAGAGAGATAGAGTCTATCATAAAGAACTCAAATAGTTATAAGTATATATATAACAAACTGTTAAAAAAAGAATCGATAGAGGCAAAAAATATTATAGGCTCGCTTAAGTCATTGATTTTTCTGTTGGTTACGCAAGAATTAAACAGGCCCGCCATTATGATTCTGCCGGACAGGGAACAATCTGAACTTGTGGCAGAGGAGATAAATGGTTTGGTAGATTATGAATCGGTAATGTTTTTCCCTGGCGGTGAAGAAGAAAAAGACAGCCCCCTGATAATAAATCCGAGAAGGTCAGGCCTGCAGATGAAGACTCTTGCAGCCATTGTTTCTGGAGGTGTGAAGCATGTTGTTACATCTCCAGAGGGAATCATGCTGAGAGTTCCACCTCCTGAGGAGATAGAGAGAGGGTCAATAGAGCTTTATATTGGAATGGAATGTAATATGTATGATTTAATCGAGCGGCTGATCGATTATGGATATACGCGGGAGAGCATGGTCGAACGACCTGGCGAGATAAGCACAAGAGGGGGTATACTTGATATATTCCCTCTGACAGGTGAAGAACCGCAAAGGATAGAATTTTTTGGAAATCGAATCGATTCTATAAGAATCTTTGATATTGAAACTCAGTGTTCAAAAAAAAGGGGAGATAAGATTGTAATTGTACCTTCTCCGATATCTTGGAAAGACAGAGAAGCGACTATTTTTTCATACTTTAATAAAGAATTAATTCTCTTTATTGAGGATCGAGATCTGGTTTTTACAGAGATTGAAAAGATCGAAAATAGATCAGACGGAGATTTAATCGGCCTGGAAAGAATCAAAAAATTGATTGAAGATTACCAGATTATTTCTATGAATACAATTGGCAGGTCCAGGCAGGCCTTTGATTTTGGGGCAAGACCGATCAATAAAACATCAAAGAGGGTGGATGAAATAAGAAGAAATCTTTTAGAAGAATGTGAAAAATATAGAAATTGCTTTATCGCTGCTGAGGATGAGATACAAAAAGAGAGATTAAAAGAGTTTCTCAATTTAGAAGTTGACTCAATACCTGGCCTTACCATGAGTATCTATCCAATTACACAAGGATTTGTCCTTCCAGATGCAGATCTTGCAGTATATACAATTGAAGACATTTTAGGCAGAAGAGTAGTGAGAAGGAAAAGGAGAGGATTCAAGGATGCAGTTCCGATTAGAGAGCTTTCAGAATTAAAAAAGGGAGATTTTGTAGTTCATATTGATTATGGAATTGGTCAATATCAGGGACTCGAGAAGATAAGGATAAGAGGGTCTGAAAGCGAGTGTCTATCAATACTTTATAAAGATGGAGACAAACTCTACGTGCCAGTCGATAAGATGGAGAGAGTTCAAAAGTATTCTGGACGTCAGGGTGTGTCTCCCCCACTCACAAAAATCGGAGGGGGAGGATGGGAGAAGAAGAAGTATCGAACCAAAGAGTTTATTAAAAAGATCGCAAGAGAGTTGATAGAGATCTATTCGGCACGCGAGGTCTTGCCAGGGCACTCCTTTTCAAAAGATACTGTGTGGCAGAGCGAACTCGAGGCTTCATTTCCATATCAGGAGACACCAGATCAAATAAGAACGATCGAAGAGGTTAAGAAAGACATGGAAAAGAGCAGACCAATGGACAGACTGGTCTGTGGAGACGTGGGGTTTGGAAAAACAGAGGTTGCACTCAGAGCCGCATTCAAGGCTGTAAATGACGGCAAACAGGTAGCAGTTTTAGTGCCTACAACGATTTTGGCCCAGCAGCACTATCAGACATTTAAAGAAAGATTGGATCGTTTCCCAGTAATAGTAGAGGTTCTCTCCAGATTCAAGAGTAAAGGAGAGCAGAAATCAATAATTGAAAGAGTGAAGAGAGGAGAGATCGACATAATAATAGGAACCCACCGTATCCTATCTGCAGATATTGTGTTCAAAGATATTGGACTTGTTATAATAGATGAGGAGCACAGGTTTGGTGTAAAACACAAGGAGAAACTAAAGAAGATCAGAAAAACAGTCGATGTGCTTACTCTTACGGCAACACCAATTCCAAGGACGCTTCAGCTTTCTTTAATGGATATCAGAGATATGTCGATCATAAACACACCTCCAAAGGACAGGCTTCCGATTATAACAGAAGTGGTTGCCTTTAATGAGGATATAATTCGAGATGCAATTGAGGAGGAAATCGATCGGGAAGGACAGATCTTTTTTGTACATAATCATATTAATTCTATAGATGCTGTTGCCAGGATGATTAAAAAGATTGTTCCTCACCTGCGTCTTGCTATTGCTCATGGGAGGATGAAGACAGATGAATTGGAGAGGGTTATGCTCGATTTTATCGAAAGAAAATATGACTGTCTTGTTGCCACAATGATAATAGGATCAGGACTCGATATGCCCAATGTAAACACACTCATTGTAAACAGAGCAGACAAACTTGGACTTGCCCAGCTATATCAGTTAAGGGGAAGAATTGGAAGATCCGACAGGCGTGCATATGCATATCTTTTGACCCCGCCCATTCAATCAATGACACAAGATGCGATAAAGCGTTTGAGAACCATAGAGGAGTTTACAGAGCTTGGTTCAGGTTTTCAGATTGCATTAAGAGATCTTGAGATACGGGGCTCGGGAAATCTGCTGGGAATTCAACAGAGCGGCTTCATCGATGCTGTGGGTTTTGATCTATATCTGAGATTGATTGGTGAGGCCATAGAGGAGTTAAAAAGAGGCGAGAAAGAGAGGGAGATGCCCTCACTTGAGATGTCAGAGTGTGGAGTCGATATTGACATCGATGCATTCTTTCCTGTTTCATTTGTGCCTGACGAGAGCATTCGTGTTAATCTCTATAGAAAACTCTCATCTTTTAAAACAGAAGAACAGATCAGCAGTTTTACAAGAGAGCTTCGCGATCGCTTTGGCAAATTACCTATAGAAGCAGAGAATCTTTTAAATGTATCGGAATTAAAGATTCTGGGAACCAGGATGGGATTCAAGAGGATCATTATAAATGGTCGAAAGGGAGAGATTCTATTTAATCAAGAGTGGACAGAGAGATTCTCTTCAGAGGAACAAATTTCAGAATGGCTACGTTCAATAATAGAATCCAGCCCTGTGCCCGTGAGGTTTAAGCAGAGTAAAATATTTGCAGTGATGTTTGATATTCCAGAGGAGAGGGATAAACTCTCATTTACCAGAAAGTTGTTGCAAAGCTGGAGTTGAATCATTATTTTTATTAAATATTAAGATTAAAGAGGTAAGGAAATGGTTAGATATAGAATAATAACGGCTGTTTTTATATTAATATTTATTTTTAGCAGTTGTTCAAAAGAAGATCCAATAATCGTTAGGGTTGGGGAAAACCAGATAATAACAATAGATGAGCTTAAGGAGAGTTTCAACACTGAGAAAGATTTTTTTAATGCAGATTCTGTTAAGATTTGTGCTAATCTGGACTCTCTAATAAACATAAGAATAATGACTAATTACTGTTATAAACAGGGACTCGACAGAGATTCGACCGTTCTGAAGAGTATAGAACCCATAGAAAGGTTTTATTTAACAAGAAGACTTTATGAAAAAAAGATATTGAGCAAACAGATAAAAGAGGGAGACATCAGAGATTTCTATAATCATATGGACAGAGATGTTTTGATAAGATATATATATTTTCAAGTTCCATCTGGTTCAGGGAAAGACGAAGAAGAGAAGATAAAAACAAGAGCAGAGAATGTATTAAGGAGACTCAAGCAAGGAGAGGATTTTGAAAAAATAGAACAGGAGTATTCCAGAAGTACCAGAAGTGGTTATGTAGGCATAGGCACAGACTCGATATCTTGGAACTGGTCATCTTATAAGAATCCTGTTGAAAACACTGCATTCTTATTAAAGGAGGGCAGTATTTCTGGCCTGATAAGGGGGCACATGGCTTATTACATAATAAAAGTAGAGAAAATCAGAAAAAAAGAGAGAAGGCCATACAATGAATTAAGAGGCTATATTTTAAACCAGCTTGAAAACAGGGACAGGAGAATTTTATTAAAAAAGAAAGACCGTTACAGAAGCAGAGTTCTTGCTGAGCACAAATTTTCATGGAATAATGAAGGGATAAAATATTTTTTTGAAAGGCTTGGAATTAATGGGCCGGTTTATTGTGATATGTTAATAAAACATATTAAAGAGAATTTTACTGATGAGGAAAAGTCAACGGTCTTGGCCACTTTTGACAACAAAGTCTTTACAATCAAAGAGTTTATAGACAGGTTAGAGTGGATTCCTCCCAAGAGCTCGATTCGTTTATACGCAATAGAGAGATTAAAGGGCAATATAAGACTTATGGTTGCAGAAGATATTCTGGTAGAAATTGCAAAGAGAGAGGGGCTGGATTCAGACAGATTTTTTAAGGAGAAGATAAGAGAGGAAAAAGAGAAGGCAATGATTGTTGTGCTGCTTAAAAAGATATATGGAGATATTGAGCCAGAAGAAGAGGATCTGAGAAGATTTTACAATGAAAGTGTAGACAGCCTCTACTCTGTTCCAGAGCGAGTCGTGGTTCAGGAGGTATTGGTGACCGACAGATCAAAGGCAGAGAAAATAGTAAAAATTGCCAGGAGAGGAGAATCGTTTTCAAGGTTGGTTGAGCAATTTTCAGAAAGAAGTGGGTTCAAGAAGATTAAAGGGAAAATTGGGCCGTTTGAGAGGGGAATGTGGGGAAGGATAGGTGAGGAGGCGTTCAAGATGAAGGAGGGAGAGATAGCAGGTCCAATAGAACTGGAGAACAATAAGGGATATTCAATAATAAAGCTTATTTCAAGAATTCCTATACAGAGAATTCCATTCAACGAGATAAAGAGGGATGTGATAGATGATTATATAGAAAACATTAAAAGGAGGAAGCTGGAGGCCTGGCTTGCGGAGAAAAGACAGGAGATTCCGGTAACTATATACAGAGATGTTTTAAAACGAGAATTGGAGGGATTATAAGACAATGAAAAAAAGGGAATTTCTTATTTATCTTGGTGTATTGTTAATTGTTGCATTTTGTTGCAAAAGAGGCGGTTCTGAGGATGAGATTGTTGCGCGTGTTAACAATGCAACACTGACTAAAAAGCAGTTGCGGAAGCAGATGGAGTGGGACGGAATAGACATCCAGCAGGAGTCGGAGTATGTTGACAGATGGATAGACAGGGAACTGTTATATCAGGAGGCAAGAAGACTAAAAAGAGAGAACAGAGAAGAACTCAAATGGATGCTTGAGAAGATGGAGAAGGAGTATTTGATAAATAAGTTGATAGAGAAAACATTCTCAGAAAAGATAAATATCACAGACGAGGAGATCAGTTTCTTTTATGAAAACAACAAGAGTATGTTCACCGTTGCAGAGGATGAGGTGCGAGCGCTTCATATATTAACAAAGACAAAAAAAGATGCAGATGCGGCAAGACAGCAGATAATGGCAGGCAAGCCATTTGATCAGGTCGCAAAGGAGTACTCTGTTGGAATTTTTAAAGACAGGGGTGGGGATATGGGGTTTTTTAAGAGAGATGAGGTTATTCCAGAAATAGGACGCTATGCCTTCAGGCTTTCAGAGGGTGGTGTTTCACCTGTTTTTAAGAGCAGCCATGGGTATCATATTATAAAGGTACTCAAGAAGCGGTTGAAGGGTGAAGTTAGATCTATAGAAGACGTCAGGGATGAGATATTTCAGCAGCTCAGAGCAAGTAAGGAACGGTCGGTTTACCAGGATCTTCTCTATCAGCTGAAGAACCGGGCAGATGTTTTAGTGGTTATTCCACCAAGAGAAGTGAGGCCCGATTCTTTAAAACAAAAAGATTAAAACAAGCTGAGGATAGACATGAGAAAGAGCCAGATTATATTTTTAATTTTCATGATCATGAGTCTGATTTCAACATTATTAGGTCAGGAGGTGCTGGAGTGTATTGTTGCAATCGTTGGGGATAAGGCAATTCTTAAATCAGAACTAATGAGCACATCCCAGGCAATAGCATTACAGTATGGCATAGATCCAAACACTGAACCAGAGAAGTTTAAAAGACTAACCAGAAGTGTGCTAGAAAATATGATTAACGAAAATGTTCTTCTTGCAAAGGCTGAGGAGGATACAATTACAGTTGACGATCAGACTGTGGAGAAGGAGCTGGATGCAAGAATACAGAGTTTTATTGATCAGCTGGGTTCTAAAGAGAAGGTTGAAAAATATTTTGGAGAATCAGTTAACAAGATAAAGAGAGACTACAGAGAGGTTATAAAAAACCAGCTAATAGTGCAGAAGGTGCAGAGCAGGAGGCTTATGGAGGTGCAGATATCGCGACGTGAGGTTGAACAATTTTTTAATGCCATTAAGGACAGCCTTCCTGAAATAGGAAGGCAGGTAAATCTCCGTCACATCTTGCTTGCATTTAAGCCGGGAACAAAGGCTAGAGATTACGCACTCGAAAGAATGAGAGAGATAAGGAAAAGGATAGAGAATGGAGAATCCTTTGAGAAACTGGCCGCGCAATTCTCTGAGGATCCTGCCACTGCCTCAGATGGAGGAGATCTTGGTTTTATAGAGAGAGGCACACTCTTTCAATCGTTTGAAGAGGCAGCCTTTCGGCTATCAAGACCGGGAGAGATATCAGAGATTGTCGAGTCGCCTGTTGGGCTCCATCTGATTAAACTAGTGGAGAAGAGAGGCAACAGGGTGCATGTAAAGCATATACTTATACGTCTTTCTGTGACAGATGTTGACGAGAGTGAAATATACAATAAGATACTGGAGTTGAGAAACAGGGCACTTGCTGGAGAAGATTTTGGTGCTCTTGCGAGTGAGTTCTCGGATGATCCCGATACAAAAGACAGCGGTGGCAGTTTAGGCTGGCAGCTTGTAGATGACTTTCAGATTAAGGAGTTTAAAGATGCAGTCGATACTCTGAAGGAGGGGGAGATATCGCTTCCGTTTAAGACAAAGTTTGGTTATCACATAGTTAAGGTTGAGGGCATAAGAGAGAAGAGAAGATACTCACTTAAGGAGGATTGGGAGCAGATAAAGGGCTTTGCCCTCCAGAGAAAACGGCAGAAGGTATTGGGGGAATGGTTACAAGAGCTTCGTAATAATATATATATTGATATCAAAGAAGACCTACTATAACCATTGATGAGCATAAATTAATGAAGAAACACTTCTTTGCATTAATTGTACTTATAACGATTCAGTTTTTACAGGCAGGGCTTCCAAAAAAGTTTGATCTTCGCGATGTTAACGGAAAAAACTTTGTAACTTCTGTTAGAACTCAGCAAGGAGGGACCTGCTGGACTCATGGAACAATGGCAGCAATCGAGGGCAATCTTATGATAACGGGTGTATGGAGTGCGGCAGGAGAGCAGGGAGAGCCAAATCTTGCAGAATATCATTTAGACTGGTGGAATGGATTTAATAGCAATTCCAATAAGGATCGCACTCCTTCCGATGGAGGTGGGCTGGTTGTTCATATGGGTGGCGACTATAGAGTAAGTTCTGCATATCTTTCAAGAGGGGATGGAGCAGTTAGAGATGTTGACGCTCAGCAGTACAAACCTGCTCCTCAGCAAAGAAGTACAGAGTATCACTACTATTATGTTCGTGACATTGAGTGGTACAGCGCAGGAGAAAATCTGGAACACATAGAGATAATCAAAAAGAAGTTGATGGAGCATGGAGTGATGGGTACGTGTATGTGTTATAACTCATTGTTCATTAACAGGCAGTATGAACACTACCAGCCAGAATACAATAATGCAGACCCCAATCATTCCATTGCCATTGTTGGCTGGGATGATGATGTAGAGATTGATGGAGCTCCTGGAAAGGGGGCATGGTTGTGCAAGAATAGCTGGGGAGCCTACTGGGGGCTGAATGGATATTTCTGGATCTCATATTATGATAAACACTGTGGTAAACATCCAGAAATGGGAGCAGTCTCGTTTTATAATGTTGAGCCTATGAGATATGATACAATCTACTATCATGATTACCACGGCTGGAGAGATACAAGGCCTGAAATTAAAGAGGCCTTTAATTGTTTTGTTGGTAATGAAAACCAGAAACTGGAGTCTGTGAGTTTTTATACGGCAAAAGACAGCATTGAATATATAGTAATAATTTATGATAGATTTAAGAATGGCCAGCTGCTGGATGAGTGTTCTGTAAAGTCGGGAACAATTTACCATAAGGGGTTTCACACCATAGATCTCGATTCTTCTGTGGCTCTTGCGGAAGACGACTCCTTCTATATATATCTCTATCTTTCGGATGGGGGCCATCCTATTGACAGAACATCAATTGTACCGGTTCTTCTTGGAGCAAAGAGTTATTATCCTCTAGTGGTCTCTAAGGCAGATCCTGGTGAGAGTTATTATATGAGCGATGGAGAGTGGAAAGACCTTTACAATTATAGTTTTAGCGATCCTTCATGGAACCATTCAGCCAATTTTTGTATCAAGGGTCTTGCAGTTAACGAGTCGGGTGCAGAGGATTCGTCATCTGGTAATGAGAGTCCAACCTCTTTTCAACTGTTTCCAAATTATCCAAACCCGTTTAATCTGACAACAAAAATCAGGTACTATCTCCCCCAAAAGACGAGAGCCGTTGTGAGGATATATAATCTCCGTGGAGAGAAAATAAAAACTCTAATAAATCAGATTCAGAGTTCTGGCATGAAGGAACTGACCTGGGATGGAACAGACGAGGGCGGCATGGTAGTTGGTTCAGGCATATATTTGTGCGTGTTGCTGGCAGACGGAGAGACCTCAAGCATCAAGATTACACTCATTAAATAGTTTATTTCTACCTGAGAAATCAGGAGGGCGGATTGGAAATTGCAGGAATCATAATTTTCTGGATCGTTCTTATAGGTGGAATTGTTGTTATTCCATTTGGAATTCCTGGTACATTCATTATTGTGGCCGATGCATTGGTATATGGCCTTGCAACTGGTTTTGAAAAGATAACACTGCTATTTGTTGGTATTCTTCTGGCAATGGCGGTTGCTGTGGAGGTTGTTGAGGGTATTCTTGGCGCATTCATGGCAAACCGTTTTGGTGGATCGAAATGGTCAATGGCAGGTGCAATATTGGGTGGATTTATCGGGGCAGTAATCGGTACACCAATAGCGCCAGTTATTGGGACACTGCTCGGTGGATTTCTGGGAGCATTCACAGGAGCAACCCTACTGGAGTGGATTCACTCATCAGATATTGAACGCTCGCTCAGAGCAGGACTTGGTGCATTTTTTGGGGCGGTTGGAGGAAAGATTACCAAGATTGTGGTAGCTATCATCATGGTAATCATGACAGGCATCAGAGTGTTTTGATTTGATATGGGAAAGATATGGTTCGCTGCATCAAGATCCTTTTGTTAACAATTTTTATTGCTCCTAATGCTCTGATGCAGACAGAAGAGGCGAGCTCTCTGGTAATAGCAAGAGTGAAATATCGGGGAGGAGGTGACTGGTACAACGACCCTTCCATTTTGCCAAACCTCTGTAGATATATAAAAGAACACACAAATATCAAGATATCAGATAAAGAGGAATCGGTATCGCTGAGTGATGATGAGATGTTTTCATATCCTATTCTATTTCTAACAGGGCACGGAAGGATAACGTTGTCAGAAGAGGAAACGTTGCGGTTAAGAAAATATCTTTTACACGGAGGATTTCTCTATGCAGATGATGACTATGGCATGGACAGATATTTTCGGGCCATAATGAAGAAAGTTTTTCCTGAACGTGAACTGGTTGAACTTCCCTTTTCTCATGGAATCTATCATATATTTTATGAATTTGATCATGGTCTTCCAAAAATACACGAGCATGACAATAAGAGCCCACAGGGCTTTGGAATTTTTGATGATGCAGGAAGGTTGATGGTCTTCTATACGTATGAGACCAATATCTCTGATGGATGGGCCGATCCTGAAGTACATAACGATCCGCCAGATAAGAGAGAAGAGGCATTTCGAATGGGTACAAACATCATAATCTGGGCATTAATCAACTGAGAGGATATTTTGGAAAGGGATCGGGATGAATATATAAAAATCTGTAAAAAGATCGACGAACTCAGGCAAAAAGAGAAGAGAGTAGAGCTGATATCATCATTGATCTTATATCTTTCAATTCTGATTTTAATGCTCTTTGTGTTCTCAGTTCTTGAAGCGGTTTTTCATTTTAACTCTTTTGCAAGGGTTTGTATTTGTGCGGTGCTCTCCGTTTTACTTTTTTTATTTTTTATTATCATCATAGGGCGGAAAATTTATTCGCTTCTATTCAGAAGGAATCATCCTTCGGATGACTCTATTGCATTGAGGATAGGAAACCACTTCCCAACAATAAAGGATCGTCTGGTAAATGGGATTCAGGTTTACAGGCAGAAATCGGAGAGAGGAACATCGAAATTTCTTGCAAGTGCTGCCTTGACACATATTGCAGAAGATTTCATATCTCTTGACCTTTCGAAGGTAGTTCAAAGAAAAAATATTTTTAAGTCTCTTAGGATGCTTCTTATCTTAATTGTGGTTGTGACAGTTTCATTTGTACTATTTAAACAAGATTTAATTTCATCGATTAATAGAATAAAATATCCGCATATGGATTTTTCTAATATTTCAATACTTGGAATAGAGGTCCATCCTGGAAATAGGATAGTAAGAGCAGGAGAGGATGTTGAGATCTGGATTGATGTAAATGGTAGAGTGGAAGATGGCCTGGTGCTGTGCTGGAGCAGGCAGAACGGAAAAGAGGAGTTTCGAAGACTGGAGAAGCCCTTTAAATATCGATTTTCATCAATGCGGAAATCGATCGATTATTATGTCAGATATAAGAGATATAAATCTGAAAAATACAGGATAGAGGTTGTTAGGCCGCCCTCAGTTGTTGGACTAAGAGTATTGATCAAACCACCCCCCTATGCAGGAGACGGTGTCTGGAAGGAGGAAACAAATGATGGAGAGATAGAAGCACTGAAGGGGTCTGCAGTTAAAATAATTGTGACATCGAATAAAATATTAAGAAGAGGTGCGATTGTCTTTGAAAGCTCAAAAGAGGAAGAGATGGATGTGAATGGAAGAGCTGCAGAAGGGTTCTTTAGAATTGAAAAGGACGACAGCTATTTTATCATTTTAGAAGACACGCTTGGTTTTAAAAATTCAGACCCCGTTTCACACCAGATAAGAGTTCGGAAAGATTTCTATCCATTGGCAACTATTCTTTATCCAGAAGGAGATGTAGAACTTGATAGGTCGATGAGTGTACCACTTCGGCTTAGCGGTGAAGATGATTTCGGGATCCTTAGATACTATCTTGTATTTCGTATAAAGAGAGAGATGTTTGGTGAAACTTTCTCTGACACAATTTTCTTTTCACAAAGAGAAAAAGGAGTCAGGTCAAGGAGGGAAGTATACTTAGATTTTGTATGGGGTCTTGATACACTTCCTCTATTGCCTGAGGATGTTGTAGAATACAGATTTGAGGTGTGTGACAACGATTTTGTATCGGGGCCAAAGATCGGGAGGAGCAAGATACTCTCAATACATTTTCCATCGATGTGGGAAATTTTTCAAAAGGTAAACAGTGAGCAGACAGATCAGATCGAAACCGTTTCTGCAATACTGGAGAGGGCAAAGAGAATAAAGAAGAAGTTGAGAGGCCTTGTAGAAAGAGTAAGGGGTGAAGATAGATTGAGATGGGAGAGAAAACAGGATTTGGAATCAGTGATTAAACAAGAGAAGATGGTTTTTAGTGGAGTCGACAGCCTTCAGCGCAGATTGGAGAGGATGATTGAAAGATTGGAAAGAGAAGATCTTGCTGCAGCCGAGACTATAGAAAAATACAGAGAGCTTCGGGAGCTCTTAAGTCGGATTTCATCACCAGAATTAAAAAATGCAATGGAGAGGCTACAGAATGCGATCGAGAATCTTGATAAAGACTTAGTTGAAAAGGCTCTTGAAAAGATGAATATATCTCACGACGATGTTTTGCGTTCACTGGACAGGACGATATCTCTTCTAAAGAAGATTCAGATTGAACAGAGAATAGACAGGTTGGTAAAATCGATTGAAAGGATTATTGAAAGGCAGGAAGGAATAAGAAAAAGTGCAAGAAAAAGCAGTAAAGAGGCGGTAGAGTCTCAGAAGATTAATATAGATGATACTAAAAAATTTGAAGATGAGATGAAGGAGCTCTATAGCAGAAGAGATAATTTCCCTGAAATAGATTTTACTCTTTTAAAGGCAGCAGTCGATACGTTTGATTCGAGTGGTCTAATTAAAAAACTTGAAGTGATTCAGAAGATGATTGAGGCAGGCAGAACAGAAGAGTCGTGTGAGATGAGTTCTCTTGCAGAGGGCAAGCTATCATCGGTCTCGAACTTACTTAAAATGATGCGCAATGAGATTGGAAGAGAGCAGAGAGAAAAGACCGTTGCAATATTGAGAAGGGTTTGCTATGATTTACTGAAAATTTCAGAGGCAGAAGAGTCTCTGATCTTTGACATCAAAGAGGGAGAGATACGGCCTGATGAAGCTGCGGAAATGCAGCTTTCACTTTTTTCAGGGTTAACAGCCATATCAGATTCTCTGCATCAACTCTCTCTTGAGACATTCTATGTTACACCCTCTATCTGGGCAATAATTGGAAGTTCACAGCAAGAGATGATGCATGCAATAAGGAGACTGGAGCAGATGCAGCACTTGCAGGCAGTAGTTCACCAGAAAGAGGCAATGGGTCTTTTAAACAAGGGGATAATCGAGATTCAGAACATATTGAAAAGAGTTAAAGAGAATGGTTCTTTTCTGGGGATGGAGGAATTCTTTAAAGAGCTCGAGGATATCTCAAAGAGACAGGAGGGAATAAACAGTGCTACCATGGGGCTATTTAAAAACAGGATGATGTTGGGCGACCAGACATCAATTTTAAAACTTGCGGCCGAGCAGCAAGCAGTAATGAAAGAACTTCAGCGGCTGTATGATCAGGTTTCAGATCGGTCAAACATAGCAGGGGAGATGGGTAGGGTAGTCGAAGAGATGGAGAGGGTTGTTGATGATCTAAAAAAGAGAAGAGTAAGTAAGGAAACAATCAAAAGAGAGGAACGAATACTTTCCAGGCTGCTCGATGCGCAGCGCTCTCTATATAAGAAGGAAGTCGGCAGAGAAAGAGAGGCAAGAGCTGGCATTAATACTGTTAGGGAGGGTCCTGAGAGGTTGGTGAGGAATAAACAGCGGTTAAGGGATAGACTGAAGAGAGACATACTGCGTATGAAGGAGGAGGGTTATTCTAAAGAGTATAGAGAACTTATTAAAAGGTATTTTGAGGCAATAATTAGAGAGATGAAGAGATGAGATTTATCTGTAGTGGTAATAGATGGCTGTCAGTTCTATTAATAGTAATGTTTTCTATTCTGAAAGGATGGGAAGGCGATCAAAATCTGAGGAGCAGAATAATAGAGGCTGCCAGACTTGCCGAGCGGGGAGAGATAGAGTCTGCAATCAGAAGGTTTGAGCTGCTGTATAACGAATTTCCTGATAACAGAGAGGTTGTTACAAGACTTGGGGAACTCTATTTAAAGTCTCAGAGATATGAGAGAGGAGAGGAACTTATAAGAGACCAGAAGAAGAGGGGCAGCAAAGATCCTTTGCTTGATATTTTTATGGGGAGAATTTTTTATAGAGGAGGAGATCGTGAAAGGGCAGAGCGAGTATGGAGAGATGTTCTTGATGCTAATCATATGAATGCAGCTATTTATATAAAGGTAGCAGATGCAATGATCAAGGAGAGGCTTTTTGATGAGGCAGTGGATGTTTACTATCTTGGAAGAGAGAGGACAGGAAACAAAACTCTCTTTATCTTTAATTTAGAAAATCTATTTGCCTCTCGTATGGAATTTGGAAGGGCAACTGATGAGCTTCTCAGATATTTAAAGGTACGTCCAGAGAATTATTCCATTGTAGAACAGCACATATACAGGTATCCGAAGACTAAACGTGTCATAAAAGAAGTAGTAGAGAGGGTAAGGGAGGCAATAAAAGAAAATCCTGAAAATATTGGACTGAGAAGGGTAATGGCTGGTGTATGTTTATGGGCAGGGCTTTACAGTGAAGGGTTGAAGGCAACGAGAGAGGTTGAGGAGAGACTGAAGAAGGGAGAGAAGGGAACGGCCTATTACTACTTCGGTATGCAAGCATTTGAAAATAAGAGAGCCGATGTGGCAGAGAAGGCCTATGAGGAATTTTTAGAAAGATATCCATCCTCACGATTGGTATGCAGGGTTTGCTTCGAACTTGCGAGGTGTTATGAGGTCCAGGGCAACCATTCAAAAGCTATAGGGTTATACAGACGGGTCTCATCTCAAACAGATGATCGGTATCTTGCAATTCGTGCACTATATAATACAGGAGTTTTACTGGCCCAGATTCTAAGAGACCCTGTATCGGGAGAGGAGACATTTGCTGAACTGGTCGATAAATTTCCGGATTCAAAAGAGGCAAAAGAAGCCAAGATCGAAATTGGGAAATGTAGAATCATGAGAGGAAATCTGGACGATGCAGAAACTTTGTTCAGAGATATTATAAAGAGAGAGGAGAATAGGAGGGGAGATTTGTGGGTAAGATCACTTGTTGAGTATGCAAGAGTAAAATATATGAAGTGTGATTTTAATGAGGCGCTCTCTGTTTTAAAGAGAATCGATGTGAAGGGAGTGAAGAGACAGGCTTTTCAGGAGCAGCTCTTAAATGATGGATTGAGACTTCGGATGATGTTGGATGAGTCAATAAAGAATGATTCTGAGAAGCTTCGGTTTTTATCAAGGGGGGAGCTGCTTATCACTCAGGGGAGACTGAAGAGGTCGGTTATGACACTAGATAGTATGATCAACAGATGGCCTGACCACTACCTGACAGAGTTTGCACTGCTCATGAAGGGTCGTGTGGAGATCGAAATGAGAAGATATGGAGAGGCTCTCAAGGATTTTAAGAATATGTACAAAAAGTTTCCGACAGGATTATATGCTGATAGGGCGCTTGAGAGAATAGGGTGGACATATGAAAAAATGGGGAGAAGAGAGGAGGCAGGGAGAATGTATGATATGTTGCTAACAAGATATCCTCAGAGTTTTCTGTGTGGTGAGGTCAGAAGTAGAATTCAGAGAATAGAGAGGCAGAAATGAGGAGAACATTAGTATTTTTTTTGTTATGTTTTAAGTTTGCCTTTACACAGACAATTTTGATACCAATGGATTTAAGTCAGACTGACCATTTAAAGGCGTATGGTATTGCATACATGACGCTGAAGAGAGGCGCAAGAGTGGAGTGGTTGCTCAATTACAGAGGAGGTTCTTTCATGACGGGGTATGATGAGGTGATAGTGAGTGAATGCAGGAGGAGGGGGGTAGTTTTTGAGACGATAGAGAGTTCACAGGCAAATCAGATCTACAGAACTATAGAGAACAGCAATATGGATGTAATAGTGCTTGAGAAGGCTCCCTCAATAGCAGTGTATACACCACCAAACAAACAGCCGTGGGACGATGCGGTTACCCTTGCATTGACCTATGCAGAGATACCCTATCAAACACTTTGGGACGAGGAGGTATTGAGGGGGGAGCTAGTACGATATGACTGGCTTCATCTGCATCATGAAGATTTTACTGGTCAGTATGGAAAGTTCTATTCTACTTATCATAATTCTGCATGGTATATAAATCAGCAGCGATACTTTGAGGCAGAAGCAAGAAGGTTGGGGTTTAGAAAGGTTTCAGAGTTAAAGGCAGAAGTTGCAAGGAAGATAAAACGATACATATCAAGCGGTGGATTTCTATTTGCCATGTGTTCTGCCACAGATACATATGACATAGCCCTTGCAGCAGAAGGGACAGATATATGTGATGTTGTTTTTGATGGCGATCCTGTAGATCCCGACTATCTAAAAAAGATCGATTATACAAAGTGTCTTGCATTTGAAAATTTCAAGATATATACAGATCCTTATGTATATGAATTTTCTAACATCGACATTACACCAAAGGAGAGGGTAAGTGTGGATAAGCTTGTGAACGGATATTTTTTACTGTTCGAATTTTCCGCAAAGTACGATCCAGTTCCTGCTATGCTGACGCAGAATCATGTTTCTGTAATTCATGAATTCATGGGACAGACAACAGGATTTAATAAAAAGTATATAAAAAGGTCGGTTGTTATTATGGCAGAGAATAGAATGTATAATGAGGCAAAATATATTCATGGAAATTTTGGGAAGGGAACATTTACATTTTTAGGAGGGCATGATCCTGAGGACTACCGCCATTTTGTTGGTGATCCACCAACAAATCTGGCGCTTCATAAGAATTCACCGGGTTACAGGCTGATTTTAAACAACATACTATTTCCTGCTGCCAAGAAGAAAAAGAGGAAAACATGATACAAACATTTCAATGTAGTTTCCGTAAAATAAGAGTAAATCGTGGAATCTAAAAATAATTAGGAGAGGGCCATGAAGATTTATTCGAAAGCTGTTTTGTGGGGGATATTTCTGATTTTGTTGGGACTGTTTCTTCTAATGACTTCTTTGAGAATAATTCCAACAAATGAAGGGATAGCAGTATCTGCCATATTTGTATCTACTGGTATTGTTTTGGTGATAGCTTATTATTTATATAAAGAGAAATTGTGGGCCCTTATTCTTGGTATGATATCATTTTTTATTGGCTCTTCTGTATATATAGATGAGAGCAGGGGCCTACCAGACCGGCTCATAGGAATGGTATTCTTCATACTTACTGCATTAGTATTCCTTAACGGGCTTCGGGAAGGCAAGAAGAACTGGTGGGTAATAATACCAGGCGGATTTTCACTCGTTTTTGCGGCTCACATTTTAGCTGATGTGCTGTGGTGGATACCAGATGAGTATCATGGAGTGATTTTCTTTGGTGGAGCAGGGATTATTTTTGGAGTCGTCTATCTTTTAAAGGATAAGATGTATGATCTGGATTGGGCAAAATATCCGAGTATCATATCATTCATCATAATGGGAATCATCTTACTCTCGATCGATTTCGATGATATTTTTTCAAAGTTGATTTTTCCATTAGTACTTATCATGATAGGAGTTCTCATTATATTAAAATCACTTAAGAGTAGAGAGAGTATTGCGGAACAGATAAAAAGTAAGACCGTACAGGAGAAGAAGAAAGAAAGGAAGGGTAAGAAAAATAGTGACCAAGAGAAAACCGTCATGGATGAATGATATAGTTCATAATAAAGAATAGATGTTAGAGAGAGCCTTACCGTGTAAAAAAAGATGGTAAGGCTTTTTATATTGACATAAATGTACAATTGATTTAAATTGATGTTAGGCCATATTAAATTTAGAGATTTTTAATAGATGATTTTTAAGAAGAAAAAAGTGGGTTTAAGGTTTGTATTTATTTTTTTGTTTTTAATAAATTCTGTTATTTATTCAAAACACATAGATTTTAAGGGTCAGCTCTCTGGATGGAGCCTTTTTTCAGAGTGGTATAAAAATTTTCAGATAGGGTTGAGATATATTCCGGAGTTGAGTCTTGAGAAGACAATATCGGATAAATTTTCTATAGATACAGAATTGTCGCTGAATTTATACTCTACTCTTTTATATGGCAGCAGAGATGATGCATGTACTGAGAGTAGAATGAAGCCATATCGCATCTGGGCAAGACTCTCTACATCACATTTGGAAGTGAGAGTTGGTCTTCAAAAGATAAGTTTTGGATCTGCCACACTTCTTCGACCCCTCATGTGGTTTGATCGTATAGATCCACGTGATCCACTACAGATTACAAATGGTGTGTATGGTTTGCTGTTCAGATACTACTTTTTAAATAATGCAAATATATGGCTGTGGGGCCTGATAGGAAACGATGAGACAAGGGGATGGGATGTTGTGGTTTCGGATTGCAGTAATCCTGAATATGGAGGAAGGATACAGTATCCTTTACCCAGGGGAGAGATAGCAGTAAGCTATCATCACAGAAAGATAGATACTGAAAGGTCTATCGATTACCTTTTGAAGAGCATGGGCATCGGCAGCAATCCGCTTGTTAAAGGCTTGTTGCCCGATATTCCCAGATCGTATAACGAAGATCGACTCGGGATAGATGGAAAATGGGATGTTGAGGTTGGTATTTGGGTCGAGATGTCGTTTGTACGTTCAGATATCGATTTTTCATTTATGCGGTATCAGAAGATGATATGCACAGGAATCGATTACACATTCATGCTGGGCAATGGTCTTCATGTGCTTGCTGAGCATTTAATAAATGAGATGTCAGAGAGATTTTTTAGTTCAGGAGAGAGCCATCATTTTTCAGCAGCAGAAGCCGACTATCCAATAGGATTTCTTGACTCGGTAACAGGAATAATCTTTTATGATTGGGAGAATAGTCAATGGTACAGATTTATTATGTGGAAGAGAACATACGACAAGTTGAGTATATTTTTGATGGGGTTCTGGAATCCCGATAGATTCCAGATAGATCAGATGAAATATGGAGGCAATCTCATAACTGGAAAGGGCATTCAGTTGATGCTAGCGTACAACCACTAGTGAGTTTTTAAGGGGAGAAAAAAATGAAAGACTCCAGATTGATAGAAATTAAAGGTTTAATAAAGCGATTTCCGATGGGTGCAGGAGAGTTTACTGCACTGAACAGTATAGATATTACATTCAAAAGGGGTGAATTTGCAGGAGTTGTTGGGCCGAGTGGTTCGGGTAAGACAACGCTGCTCAACATAATAGGTTCGCTTGATACGCCTTCTGAGGGAGAAGTAGTTGTTCTTGGAAACAGTGTTGGGGATTTGAATCACAGAGAAGCGGCAAGGCTACGTTTAAAGCATATTGGATTCATTTTTCAAACATACAATCTTTTGCCTGTGTACAATGTTTTTGAGAATGTCGAATTTCCACTTCTTTTGCTTAAGATGGATGCCAGCAGGCGTAGAAAGGCGGTGTTGGATGCGATAGAGTGGGTTGGATTGACCGACAAAATAAAATCTCGTCCAGCACAGCTCTCTGGAGGTGAGTGCCAGAGGGTGGCCATTGCAAGGGCAATGGTAAAGAAACCGGAAATAGTACTTGCAGATGAACCCACTGCAAATCTTGATGCAGAGAATTCTCATCATATTCTTCAAACAATGGAGAGATTGAACCAGGAATTAAAGACAACATTCATTTTTGCCACACATGACGAGAAGGTAATTCGCTATCTAAAGCGAAAAATATCATTAATAGACGGAAAAGTGGTGAAGGATGAATCTATGGGAAAGAAGTAGATCCATTTTTTATTCTTTAGAGGAGGTATTGAAATGGTTGCTGTGAAATTGGCGGTTCGCAACCTTATTGGTGCTGGGTTGAGGACATGGCTTAATGTGATAGTACTCTCTTTTTCGTATGTTGTAATAATATGGTACAGCGGACTGCTGGAAGGCTGGAACAGGCAGGCTCGCAGAGACATTATCGACTGGGAAATAGGAGGGGGTCAGTACTGGAATCAGAGATATGATCCCTATGATCCATTTACAATAAGAGAGAGTCATGGGAAGATACCCGAACAATTAAGAGATTCCATTGAGAGAGGAGAACTGACTCCAATACTGATTTCTCAGGCAACGATCTATCCTGAGGGAAGAATAAAGAGTGTAGTACTAAAAGGGATAGATCCGTCTCAAGAGATATTGAAGATTCCTTCAAAAAAACTTGATGTAGAAATAGAAGAGATACCTGCAATGATCGGAACGAGGATGGCAAAAAATAATAGATTGAATATTGGAGATTATGTTACTGTTAGATGGCGCGATGTAAGTGGGGTCTTTGATGCACAGGAAATGAAGATAGTAGCAATCTTTAAAACATCTGTCCAGACAGTAGATAATGGTCAGATATGGATACCGCTCGATCGTCTTTATGAAATGATGCAGGTAAGTGATGAGGCAACTATTCTTGTAACAGGTAGAAATAAAAACTTTACTGATAATGTTCCTGGATGGAGTTTTAAGAATCACGACTTTCTACTCTCTGAAGTGGATCAGATAATAAAGACAAAGTCTTTTGGTGGTTCAATATTTTACATTATATTACTTTTACTGGCAATGCTGGCAATTTTCGATACACAGGTTCTTTCAATTTTCAGGCGTCAGAGAGAGATAGGGACAGATATTGCCATGGGCATGACCCGGGGGCAGGTGATTCGTTTGTTTACAGTTGAAGGTGCAATGCATGGGGTTCTGGCAGCACTCTTTGCCGCAGTCTATGGAATACCGCTGCTTTCACTACAGGCGACTCATGGATTTTCTATGCCTGCGAGTACAGACAATTATGGTCTTGCAATCGCAGAGAGAATATTTCCAGTTTATAGTTTTGGTTTAGTTGCTGGGACGGTGTTGATTGTGATGACTACTGTGACCATAGTGAGCTATCTTCCGACAAGAAAGATAGCAAAGATGAATCCAACCGATTCGATAAGAGGAAGGATACAATAAGAGATTTGTTTCTTAAAAACAGGACATAAGAGATGTTTAGATTTATATTGAAAGGCATAATACGAGACAGGAGCCGCAGTTTGTTCCCCATTATTGTTGTTACTACAGGAGTTATGCTTACAGTGGTTATGCAAAGCTGGATAAGAGGGGTCATGGGAGACATGGTGGATTTTAATGCCAGATTTTTAACGGGACATGTTAAAATAATGACAAGATCATATGCAGAGAGTCAGGACCAGATGCCTAACGATTTAGCCATGATTGGGGTTGATGAGCTCATCAAAAATCTTAGGAGAGATTTTCCAGATGTTGATTGGGTAAAACGTATCAGATTTGGTGGCCTGATCGATGTTCCAGATGAAAATGGAGTGACCATTTCACAGGGGCCTGCACTTGGATTGGCCGTTGATCTTCTCTCAAAGAGTAGTTCTGAGATTGAGAGATTAAACATAAAAGATGGAATGAAGAGGGGGAGAATGCCCAGAGACCGTGGAGAGGCGCTTCTCAGCGATCAATTTGCCACAAGGCTCGATGTTAAGCCGGGAGATGTTGTAACGCTGATAACATCTACTATGTATGGAAGCATGGCGATGAAAAATTTTATCGTATCAGGAACAGTAGAATTCGGAATAAGAGTGATGGACATGGGTGCAGTGATAGTAGACATCAAAGATGCGCAACAGGTTCTGGATATGGAAGATGGGTCGAGTGAAATATTGGGCTATTTTAAAGGTGGTGTATATGATGAGCACAAGGCTAAAGGATTAATGGAGAGATTTAATGCGAAATATTCAAATACAGATGATGAGTTTTCGCCCATCATGCTGCGGCTGAGAGATCAGAACGATCTTGCCAGCTTGTTGGATTATGTCTCTGATTTTTCGAAAATAATGATTGCTGTATTTGTTGTTGCAATGTCGATAGTTTTATGGAATGCTGGATTGATTGGCGGACTCAGACGTTATGGTGAAATAGGATTGAGACTTGCAATGGGAGAGAGTAAGGGAGGAGTACACAGATCAATGATAATGGAGTCAGTGGCGATTGGAGTGATGGGTTCATTATTTGGAACCATTATTGGTCTGATCATAGCATGGATCCTACAGACCAGGGGAATCGATATAAGCTCTATGATGAGGAACGCCACGATGATGTTGCCTAGCACATTTCGTGCAAGAATAACACCAGGAGCATATTTTATAGGCTTTGTACCAGGACTTTTTTCTACTGTTCTTGGTACGGCCCTTGCTGGAATAGGAATTTACAAAAGAGAAACGGCAGGGCTTTTTAGAGAGCTTGAAGCATGATTTTAATGGAGGTCTCAATAGAAAGGTAGAGAAATAATGAAAAAAATTATTTTACTAATCGTCTCACTCATTTCTATTAATTTGAGTGCACAGATGATTTCCGGTGAAGAAGTGCTTAGAAATATTGACAGAAACCTATCATCTAAGAATAAAGTGGTGAAATCTAAGATGATAATACATGGTAGAAGAGGCAGCCGCACAATAGAATCAAGATCATGGATAGAGGGAGAAGAAAAATCTTTTACAGAGTATCTTTCACCCCCAAGGGAAAGGGGAACAAAGATGCTTAAACTTAAAGACAGGTTGTGGATCTATTCGCCTTCAACAGATCGTGTAATACTAATTTCGGGTCACATGCTGAGGCAGTCGGTAATGGGTTCAGACCTTTCCTATGAAGACATGATGGAAGATCCGAGATTGAGCAACAACTATCATGCAGAAGTAACAGGAATAGACACTGTTGATGGTAGATCTTGCTGGCTTTTAGAACTTGAGGCAAAAAATAGAAATGTATCATATCACTTTAGAAAGTTGTGGGTAGATAGAGAGAGAAGCATTCCACTCAGGGAAGAACTTTATGCAAAGAGCGGTAAGCTTTTAAAGAAAGTGGAATTAAAACAAATAGTCTGGATTGAAAATCGCTGGTATCCTAAAAGGATGACTTTTAAAGATATGCTCAAGATAGGCAAGGGTACAGAGTTTGTGATTGAATCTATCAAGTTTGATGTTGATATACCACAATACATATTTTCAAAAGCATCATTAAAAAAATAGAACAGGGAGAAGAGGTGAGAGGATTTAAACACATTGAGAGTAGAGATCAGATTTTTAATGGTAAATATCTAAAACTTGAGAAGTTGAAGATAAATCTGCCAGACGGCAGGAGGGGAGAAAGAGAGGTTGTCAGAGTAGAGGACGCAGCAGCCGTGATTCCGGTAGATAAAAATGGTAAGGTTCAATTAGTACGCCAGTACAGGCATGCAATAGAGAAAGATATTTTGGAAGTGCCGGCAGGACTCATCAACAAAGGCGAGACCCCAGAACAGACTGCTGTTCGAGAGTGTGAAGAGGAGACAGGCTTCAGGCCGCAGAGGCTTAAAAGGCTGCTTTACTATGCACATGCAGAAGGTTATTCGTCGGGGTTTACGACTCTTTTCCTTGGCCTGGATCTTATTTATACAGGTAAAATAAATCCCGACTCTACTGAACTTCTCGAACGGGTATCGCTTCCTTTTGAACAGTTGCTTAAAAAAGTAAAACAGGGAGAGATTCTGGATTCCAAGACAATCTTGTGTGTTTTATTATACGAAAGAATGAGATACGATATAGAGACGTAAGTTCATGGGACTATATTCTTTTTTCCTGTAATTTCTTTAATATCGAGTCGTAGAATGTTTACTCCCTCATAGCATGTTTTGTCTTTTAAAATTTTCTTTTTGATTGGATCAGGATTTTTTTCAAGATGATTCAAAAGAACATCAAGACCATGCTTTTTTTCTTTTATATTCTCAACTTCATACATGATTCCCAGGAATACAACTGATCTATAACTGTGATCGCATTTTCCGTGGCAGTAACCCCTATCTTCAATAACACTGCAACAGACAGACGGATTGTTTCTAATAAAGTCGGTCTTCAGGCCCTGCTTAGCACAGTGAAAATATAGACATTTTTGATTTTCGTCAAATCCATAGTTCATTGTCACAATATACGGCTCATTGGCTCTACACATTGAGATTACAGCATATCTTCCCCTCTTCAGGATTTCGAATATTTCATCCTGTTTTTTGATCTCTTTTTCCTTTTTCTTGAGATGATATTTGCTCTTTAAAATCTTTGTTGATGATTTGATTAATCTATTATTTTTGTGCATGAGACGCGGATTTCCCTTAAAAGATTTTTAGCACTGTTTATACCTGTTAGATCTGTAATGAGATGATCTACCCGATCCCACTGATCGGTTCGTCCGATGAGTATCGGAACATCCGATTGCCCTATAAGAGCTTTAATCTTTCCACTATAGACCAGTGAAGGCTGACCGTTTCCGTCCGGATCAGGATGACCATTTTTTTGGAGTGGCGGAAAGGAGTCGTTGTAGTCACCAGAGGCGTTGACCTCAATGAAATACTTCCATGTAGTCCCTGGTGGAACGGTTGTCTTGACTATCAGTTCTTTGGATGGTGTTGCCCCTGTTAGCGCATCTGGCAGGGGATTTGTTATTGTAATCATTGTATTAGTGCCTGTTTCCTCGTTGTATCTGCTTACCCAGTAGGGAAGGGATGTGGGACAGATTACTTTACCTCGCCACCTGCCTGTTGCAGTGCGCGATGTTACCCAGATGGTTTTTATTATACCACTGTCAGGCTGTTCGATCCAGATTGCTATTTGTGGAGGCTCCCCATAATTTGTATCCTCCCATGTCTTCTGGTCTATGAGGAGCCGGAACACAATGACTGCTCCCTTTTCTACTCCAGAGGAGTGATTACTAGATTTTTTACATCCTGTTGTGATTATAGAGAGAACAAATATTAAACAGAATGTCTGAATAGACTTGAAGCTCACACAATTATCCTATTCTTCAATTATACCTAAAGGCTGTCTGGTTTTCCACAATCCACGAGTAAAGTCGGGAAAGTCCACAGGTCTCGATCTATTTGCTACGGAGATCTCTGTCAGTCCTGATACAACACTCCATGATGCAGCATCATACACATCCATGTCGGGATTTGTTCCAGTGCGAAGGGCCTTTATTAGACGGTAATCTTCAATAAAGTCGGCACCGCCGTGTCCTGCTCCCTTTGAAATTTCGCGAATCCTTCGAATGAGTGGATGTTCATATTTATCTTTATAGTTGCTTAGAGGTTCCCACCTGTGACGCGGACTCAACCCTTCTATGTGTATAATATTTGAATGGGTAAGATCGCAGAATCCACGAGTGATCCCTTTTGTGCCCTGAATAAGATTTATTCTGCTGTATGGCCGTGGAAGATTTGTATCGTGAACCAGATATATAGTTTTTCCCTTTACTGTCTTTATCATGCTTGTATTTATGTCGCCGCATTTATAATTGACCTTTGAGAACTTGTTATCTGGCCCAAGATGTTTGATTGCAAACTCTTTGAGACCTCTGGCCGGTGTGCTCATCGATACGAGGTAGTCGAAACGATCTCCCCTGTTTATATTCATACATTGTGCTATAGGTCCAAGGCCGTGGGTTGGATAAAGATTGCCGTTTCGATTTATGGAGTGATATATTCGCCACTGTTTTTCATAGTATCCGCTGCTGAGTTTCAGGTTGCGCAGATCATGGTTATATGCACCTTCTCCATGAAGTAGTTCTCCAAATAGGCCCTTTCTTACCATGTTTAATATCATGAGTTCTGGTCCCATGTAACAGCAGTTTTCAAGCATTACACAGTGCTTTTTATATTTCTCTGCAGTTTCTACAAGCTGCCAGCATTCCTCTATTGTTACAGCGGCAGGTACTTCTGTTGCTGCATGACTCCCATTCTCCATAGCTGCAACACATACAGGTACATGCCATTTCCATGGTGTTGCTGTCATAACAAGGTCAAGGTCTTCCTCTTCACACATACGTTTGAAGTCATACTCTCCTCTGGTGTAACCCTTCGGTTTAGGTTTTCCTGCCTCTACAGCCCATCTCTGGGCTCTGGCAACCTTTTGTTCGACAATATCGCAAAGTGCAACAAGCTCAACCCCATCTATTCTGAGCAGATTTCGAACATGTCCTGAGCCCTGGTTTCCAATTCCTACAAAACCCACCCTAACGGTGTCAATAGGCTTAATCTTCGGCAATCCAGGTTTTGTCCGGATTTCCCCCTTTTTACAGCTCGTGATCATTGAACCAGCAATGGCTGCTCCCAGACCGAGTGTTGTTCCGATTTTAATAAAATCCCTGCGGTCATATTCTCTGTTCTTCATTGTAAGACCTCCTGTTGATATTTAAGCATCATGTAGATGTTCAAACAAATCTTGCATCTTATATTTTTAAAAGAGTTTACTGTCTATCTGGATCCTTAAGGTCTTTAAACATATCGATTATGTTTCGTATTCCACCAAAAAACACTATTACAACGAGTAGACTATAGCCAGAAAGTGTAAAAATGAGCGTGAGCTTCCACAGCAATATCCAGTTCATTTTGTTTTCTCCTCATGGGCTTTTTTATCAGGAAAGAGAGTAGATCCTATTACCATTCCAAGGAACGAAATAACAAAGGTCATTATACCAATAAACTTATCTGTAAGATACCATGCAACATTTTCACCCCTAGTCCACGGACCAATACCGAGTATTGCAATTAGACCAGCAATCAGGGCTATGAGGGCACCCGTGGAACTTGCTTTCCTCCAGTAAAGACCGGCAACAACTACTGTAAATGCACCTGAAAGATATATTGTACCTGTTACTGCCATATAGTTCCAGAGGGAGACCGGTGCCTCAAACCATAGACCCCATATGAGCAGAAACAATCCAATACACACAATACAGATACGATTAATAAGAAGTCGTGATCTGTCGGAGATCCTGTTTTTCTTTAGTGGCGCAATGATATCTTGAGTTATTACAGAGCTCCAGCTCAAAAGATAACTGTCATGAGTAGACATGAATGCAGCAAACATTCCTGCAGCAAGAAGACCGATAAATCCACTCGGCAGAATCTTTGCAATAAATATAACCATTCCAAATTGAGAATTGAGCGGTTCGGGTCCCTTAAAGGCAGAGTATAGAGTTGGTATATTTGAGATAAATATAAAAGCACAAACTCCCCACAACATTGGTATTACCCGTCTGGCCATGTAGGAGACAGAGCTCCATGCATAGAGACGTTTTGCGGTTTTTGGATTTTTTGATGCCAATGCTCTGAGTGTGGAGGACTGCCAGAGAGTTGCTACCGACAGACTGAGGATAATCATGAATATTACATAGATTATTCCAAATCCTGATTCCTTTGATACAGGATTATACCATGCCTGGCTGTTTATGTTTGATGGGATCTTGAAGATTGTTTCCCACCCGATTGTCTTTATAACAAATAGAGAACAAATCAGCATGCTGATCGAAAGCACAATAAATTGAAGAAAATCATTAAGCACCACAGATACCATTCCACCTAAAACTGTATATATTAGTACCATTATCAGCATTGCAGACATAAAGATCTTAAGGCCGGCAGGATTGCTGTATCCTGTAATTCCCATCATGAAACGTGCACCAGCCTGGAGAAACAGTCCCATGTTCAGTATCCCCCCCAGGGCAAGAGTTGTTCCTCCAATGATTCTCACTCCTCGACCGAATCGTTTTTCATAGAATTCAGGAATTGTCATTATTTTTAATTGGCGCAGTTTATAGACGATAAATCCTGTCACGCCCACGGCGAGGACACAGAAGGATTCGATGAGCGCCACATGAAAGGCCGAGAGACCATATTTAAATCCAAGCTCTGAATTGTACATTACAGTGACCAGTCCAAGCTCTGTACCTGTAAGAGTTGCGATTGCTATAAAGAGACGGAGAGAACGACTTGCGACAATAAAGTCGCTGAGTTGTCTGATGTGTTTTCTAACAACAATGCCAATGACTACTGGAATACATATATAGATAAGTACGATTATCCAGTCTGCAGTCCTAAAGTTAGTTGCAAATACATCCATCTATATTCTTTTCCAATCTAATCCAGCCGGACACCTTCATCTACAGAAACAATATAGGGCTTTCCTCCGGCCCTCCTTATGGCTTCTGCTACTTCTTCAGTGTTATTGGGTGCATATGCAAACATGCATCCTCCTCCTCCCGAGCCGTTGATCTTTGCTCCTGCTGCACCTGCTTTCAGGGCAAACTCTATCATCCTGTCGATTTTGGGAGTGGATATACGAAGCCCCTCCCTGAGCTGTGCTTGATGTGCATTCAACAGCTCTCCAAGTCTTTTGCTGTCGATCTTTTTCTCCTTGAAAATAGAGATTGCCTCTTTTGTTATTTCTCTGTTGATGATGTTTGCTCTGATCAGATAAAACTCTTCCCTTGAAAGCATTCCTTTATAGTTTTGGAGCTGTTCCAGGGAGATGTTTTTCATGTTGACAGTTCTATTTTTCTTGGATATGAGTAGCAGAGCACTCAATGTTCCATCTTTTACTCTGGAAAGGATTTTTTTTGTGTCTTTTGGTTCCAGTGAGTCACCCAGCACAAAATTGCCCGTTTTGTGGTCGAGAAGTTTGAGTTTTTGGGAGTCGGAAAAGTCTATGTATAGAATAGAGCCGAAGCTTGCTGCAAAATGATCCATCATGCCTCCTGGTTCATTGAATTCTATCACTTCGGCTCTGTGTGCCAGCCTTGCTATTTCGAACGGGTCGTCTCTTCTGCTGTCGGATGAGATTTGGAGCAAGAATTTTATCCATGCCACAATCAGTGCGGATGAACTGGATGTTCCTGAGTTTATTGGAATTGTTCCATGTACTGTGCAGTCGTACCCATATTTAAACTCAAGCCCCTCTCTTATAAGAACATTCAATCCACTGCGAAAATAGTCCCGTTCCTTTTTATACATTATGGTTCTGCTTAGATCGATTCTCTCACTTTCACCTATGTCCGGAAGTTTGAGTGAAAATGTTCTGTCGGCCCTTTGTCTTCCTTCAATTTTTATCCTGAGATTTATTGCAGCAGTAATCACTGGAAGACCGAGATAGTCCTGATGTTCACCAAATAAGCATATCCTGCCTGGAGCAGAGACAGTTAGAGAGCCGATACTCATAAAAAGGGTCACTTCTTTTTTTGTTCTTCTTTATCGTTTCCTTCTATCTTTTTAACCATCTCTTTCAGATGGTCTTTTAGCTTCAAAAATGGAACGCCATCCGTTAGCCATTCTGGAGCCGGCTTTCCCATTAGATAGTGGTCAAAGAACTCTTTCATTCTGAGCGTGTAATCTTTTTGGTTTTCTGGTCTGCGGAGACTGTGATTTTCTCCCTTATACTGAAGCATAACAACCGGTTTCTTGAGTCGTCTGAGAGTGTTAAAATATTCGATTCCCTGATTCCAGTCTACTGCTCCATCTTTATCATTATGAAGAATTATAAGTGGAGTTTTAACCTCTTTTGCATAATATACGGGTGAATTTCTTGTATATGCTTCGAGATTATCCCAGTACCCCCCATAGAACCGTCCCTGGCTTGTTTCAAAGATTGGCTGATTTGCAGATCCGGTGTTCCAGTAGACCGAATTGTACATACTGATCATGTTTGTTAGTGGGGCGCCGGCAACCGCTGCCTTAAATATGTCTGTCTGAGTGATAATAAATGCAGTCTGGTATCCTCCCCAAGAGTGGCCGTGGATGCCAATCCTCTCCTTATCGACGATTCCTGTTTTAACGGCAGCTTCGATTGCAGGAAGAACGCACCACACAGCAGACATTCCAGGATCGTTTATCTTGTAGGTTATGTCTGGCATCAGTACTGCATAACCGTTGCTGTTGTAGATAGATTTGTTAAATCCGCGCACGCTTGGTGTAAAGTAATAATTCAATCTCTGAGATAGTTTTTCATATATATAAACAATGGTAGGATAGCTCTTACCCTCCTGATAATTAGCAGGAAGGAAGAGGGCTGCCTGAAGTTTTTTACCTGTTTTACTTTTGTAGTCTATGAGCCTTACTCCAGAAGACCAGAGGAACTGTTTTTGCTGAGGGTTGGCATCTGTTATTTTTTTACCATTTTTAAGTGAGGAGTGAGCAAAATAGTAGTCTGGATACTCTTTATATGTTTCACGGGTGTAGAGATAGATATCTCCCTCTTTGGCCTTCATTAGGCGTTTGAATGTTGCGTTTTCCCACAGCAGGACTCTTGGCCCGGGTTTGCCCTTATCGATTCGGGCCACACCTCCCTTTTTATTCCATTCTCCATACATAGAAAAATAGAGCGGCCTTGAAAGATCTATTCCCTTTTCATCAGGATCAAGAATAAAACGTCTTCTGTATCTGATACCATCTTTCTTTCCATTTATGGTAAGATTTACTCCCTTTCCACCATGAACAGGTACGAGCCATGAATCCCAATTGTCATAAAGAAGGACAAACTTTCCATCCTTTGTCCATCCAAAGGGCCTTATAGGTGGGTTCTTAACATTGTGATCGTCTTCTGTATTGATAAAAGAGGTAGGAACCTTTTCAGTGATGTTGTACGACTCTCCTGTAGAGAGGCGATATGTATAAAAATTGCCGTCTTTGTAGTAGAGAAGATGAGTACCATCTGGAGACACATTAAATGACCACCTCTGTTTTTTCAGCGCAACTCTTCTCTTACCACTCTTCATGTCTATTATGTATATGTCCTGATATCTGCGGCCATCGAGACTTGCAGATAGTTGATATTTCTGATCATCGTATCCTATTGCCCATCTGTCCTTGGGAGCAATCGTTACTTCTCGAATAGTATCATTTGCAAGTCTTACAAATTTGTTTTCTTTGATTCGATAGAGAGATAAGTAACTGAAATTCTTGTCTCTGCCTTGCTGTACCTCCTGCATGGGCTGAAGCCTCTTATCCTTCCAGTGCCATATTACCATGTCGGGGATATCTTCATCTGACACCTTGTCCATTTTTTTCTTTTCACTCTTTTTACCATCATTTTGATCATTTTTCTTTTTATCTTTTTTAACATCTTCTTTTGGTTTTATCTTGTGGATTCCAAATATTATTGCAGATAGATCCTCAGTAAATCTTGGTCGCTGATTTGGACTAATTGTCATTTTTTCGGGGAATGATTCATTTTTATGTGGATCGTATATTATCTTTTTTGGTGAACGCGATTTGAAATTTGTAATACCAACCACACTATAGAGTTTTTCTTCATAATCTTTGCTCTCCTTTCCCTTGAGGAGTGCAAGACCGTCTCCCTTCTCGGTCCAGTTCAGACTCTTGTATATTGCACTATCGCTGTCCATTGAGTAGATTACACCAGTGTCCATGTTTCTAAGATAGACTCCATTTCCCCCCTTGTCTTCAACATTGACTGTCCAGGCAAGCCACCTGCCCTTTTTATCAAAGGAATACTCCGACACATTACCAATGTTGAATGTTTCTCCTGTCGCAAGGTCGCGAAGTATTAGATCTGAGCTGGCGGGAGAGTCACTTTTACCTCTCTTTTGATCTTTGGGATATTTGTGGAATGCTATCCATCTTGGATTTTCATTGGAAAATGAGAATGATCGCACCTTTTCAAATTCAACCTTTTTGCCAGAAGGAAGTTCTACAAGAGCAAATTTGTCGTATGTTTTTTTATTCTTTGATTTTTTCTTCTTCTTTCTGTCAGGATGAATCATAAAGCCAAACCATTTAGAATCGTGGGAGAATGAAATTTTACCATAGGATCCTTCACCCGCAGGGAATCTGTATTCAGCATCTCCCATTGTCTCTCTCACAACGATTTCGCTGTTGCCTTCGTTGGGTGAGAGGCGGTATGCAAACCAATTTCCCTCATTCGATACCAGAGGATTTCTTATTGTCTTCCACCCAAGGGCATCCTTGATTGTTATTGGTCTTGGCTGTTTTTTTTGTGATTCTTCAGCATATCCAGAGAATAGTACAGTAAGAAAAATCACTGCCAAGAGAGAGCGAAAATATTTTCTCTTCATGATGATTTCCTCCAATTTATTGTTTCCATTTATGGTAGATTTCAGGCCTTCGATCGATCAGGAAATGAGATCGGGCATGACTATTTTTTACCTCATCCAGATCTATTTCTGCATAGAGTATTGTATCTTCTAATTTAGGTGCCTGTGCAACAATACGGCCGTCTGGTGCTGTAACAAAAGATTTACCTTCAAATGTCAGATATTTTTCCTTACCGACTCTGTTGCACAGAGCAGTAAAATATCCATTCTGGAATCCAGCAATCTGCATCTCTGCTTCAAATATGCCGGATGGCCATTCATCTACACTACCTGCCTGGGGTATAACCACTAGTTCTGCTCCAAGAAGACCAAGCCTGCGCATGTATTCGGGGAAGTGTCTGTCATAACAGATTGCTATTCCTATCTTGGCTCTTCCTGTATCATATACCAATGATTTGCCGTCACCAGGGCTATAGTAGTTTTTTTCATGAAAGTGTAGTGATTCTATGATATGGACCATTCTGGTGATCCCGAGTATCTTACCATTATCATCGATTAATGGGGAGGAGTCAAAGGTCTTGTCTTCTTTTTTTTCGAATAGATTTAATATGGTGATTACTCCATGTTTTTTTGAAAGGGCAGAGAAAACCTCTGTAGTAGGACCGGGGATGGTTTCAGCAACAGATGAGACGTTTTGATCCGGAAGGGACTGGGGATAGAATGGTGTAAATGCCAGTTCTGCAAAGCAGATTATATCTGATCCCTTATCTGCTGCTATTTCAAATGATTCTACCCCTCTTGTAATATTTTCTTCAACATCTTCTGAAGCATGCTGCTGAATAAGAGCAATTTTTATGACTCTATTCATCTTTTCCTCTTTTTTCTTTAAAAAGAATTTTTAAATCGGGGTGTTTTAAATGAAAATCGGTTGCATCCTGAAAAGCCTTGGCTATCAGGAGGATTTTCTCTTCTTCATATAGATTTCCTATAAATGTAATACTGGTCGAATTGCCATTTTTATCCACACCGGTCGGAACCACGACTGCAGGATGACCCGTAAGATTGGTCAGAAGAAGCGTTCCACCTCTAAATGTGGGGCAGACAAATAGGTCAACGTCCCTCATTTTTTCTGCCGTTGCCTGCATCAGTATTGCGCGGTGTCTATTGGCCTGGATATATTCTACTGCGGGTATGAATCTTGCCTGTCTGAATATATTGGGCCAGCTGCCTCTTTCCTGTCGAACGAGAAGGTCGTCGCGATTGCTTCTTGTTAATTGGTCAAATGCAGCCGCAGCCTCTGCATTGAGAATGAATGAGAGTGGGTACACAGGATAGGATGGAAGCTGGACAGGAATAAGATCGATGCCAAGAGACTTTAAGGTGTTGAGTATAAAGTTGTTTTTATCCCTGTTTATGCTATCCCTTTTGAAAACCTCTTTTAGGTAACCAACCCGAAATTTTCTTATGTCTTCTTTTATATCCCAGTTGAAGGGAATATCGACAACTGTCAAGTCCTTACCATCGGGTCCATAGATTGCATTGAATACAATTGCACAGTCTTCGACTGTTCTGCAGATTGGCCCAATCTTATCCATGCTCCAGGAAAGAGCCATTGCACCGGAGCGGCTTACTCTGCCGAAGGTTGGTCTGAGGCCTGTAACACGACAGCGTGTAGAAGGAGATATTATAGAGCCCCATGTCTCGGTACCGATTGAAAAGCCCACGAGTCCTGCGGCTGTTGCAGCGGCAGGACCGGCAGAGGAGCCGCTTGAGCCCTGTTCAGGATTCCATGGGTTCAGTGTTTTTCCTTCAAACCATACATCTCCCATTGCAAGAGCTCCCATGGAGAGCTTTGCGACAAGAACAGCACCAGCCTGCTCCAGACGTTTAATTACAGTAGCATCTTCGTCTATAATTTGATCCTTATATGGAGCTGCACCCCATGTTGTTTTGATTCCTCTGGTTGCAAAGAGGTCTTTGACTCCATATGGTATGCCGTGCAACAAACTGCGATATATTCCCTTTGAAATCTCATCGTCTGCCCTTTTTGCCTGTTTTAAGGCAAGTTCCTCGGTAATTGTCACAACACAATTCAATTCAGGACCGTATTTTTTCAGCCTTTCTAAATAGAGTTTTGTTAGCTGTGTTGATGTTATCTTTCTTGATTTTATTAGATAAGCAAGCTGTGTGATTGGAAGGAATGCGACATCCTCAAAATTTTTCGGAATATCTGCGCCGTCTATTTTTGATGGATTAAATTTTCTTTTCTTAAAAATCTTTTTTTCAAATCTGTTGCCCGGCAGAGCGGGATTGAAATAGAGGGCAGGCGCAGTTGCGTTTTCAAGTTTATATTTTCTTAGAGTCTCATAGGATCTGAGGTTTCTTCTGAGATTGGGAATCATCATTTTTTGTTCTTTGGCGGTCAGGTCTATTCCTATTAAATTTTTTGCAGCAGAGATCGATGTTGTAGAAATTTTATTGATCGAAACATAGAAGAAGATGTTTGCCACTGTGCTTAAGATCAATAAAAGTATTAAGACAAAAAACAGGCCGATTAAGATTTTACGGCTCTTTAAAATGTCTTTAATAGATTTCATTCTTCTATATCTCCATTTTTATTATAAGTATGCCATGATCTTATGGAGTGGCAATATGTTCAATTGATTTATACGAACAGTTTGATGTCATTTTTCAATCCAATTGATCTGCGATGATGTTTTGCTGGATCGCATTTCAATATTTATACACCATATTTTTCATTTAAGTATAATCAGTTTTCTTGATTTCTGAAATTTTCCTCCTGTAGAGAGTGCAGTGATTTGATAAAAATATACACCACTCGGTACATTGTTTCCATATTTATCATGCCCATACCAAGGTATATTATAATATCCAGCCTCTTGAGTCTTGTCTACAATTGTTAAGACTTCTCTTCCAGTAATATCGAATATTTTAATAACAACCCTGCTCTCCTCAGGTATTCCATAAAAGATGTTTGTAACAGAGTTAAACGGATTTGGATAGTTCTGCATTAAGACATATTTTTCTGGTACAACGCCTTCGATTGTATATGGAGTCGACAGGTTTTCGATGATAATTGCTATCTGTTTTTCTGCAGTAAGTTCTCCATCTGAAACCTTAAGATTAATGCGCATTGTTATACTAAAATTGAACTCTACCCATAGAATAATCCTGCTGTTAACAGAATCAAGATCACAATGTATGAGTTTACTTGAAGGATGCACCGTGCAGTCCCATGTTAGAGATGCTAAGCTGTCATCTATATCGCTGACCAATTCATTTAGTAGAAGTGTATATCTTTCCCCTGGGTTTAATAGAATCGTATCTGGAACCTGATCTGTAAAACATGGAGAATCATTTACAGGATTTACCTTCAATATCCATAGAGTAGAATCGCTAAGTTGTCCATCGCTTACGATTACTGTTATTGTGTCGGTTCCAAACCAGTCTTTTTTTGGTGAGAAGATGCAGGCGTTGTTGTTAAGGAGTATGGATATTGAGTCATTTTCTGAAAAGTAGAGCAGAAGCTGCTGGTCAAGGATGTTTGGATCGTCGATATATTGATAGAAATAGGATTTCGGGATAGTTAACTCTTCATCTTCATTTAGTGTTGTGTCGGGTATCTGAGTTATGACAGGAGGAGCATTGTCTGGTTCAGGCATGACATCGATCCCGTCTGAGGGGGGGCTTTCTTTTCCTGTAGAATCAACAGCAGAGATTGCGTAGTAATATGTCTGTCCATTTATAATGTTCATATCGATGTATGATGTGTCGTGAGATGTTGCAAGAACGCTGTCTATAAGATTTAGAGATTCAGGAGACATTCCCCTGTAAATGTTATATTTATAGATATCGGGTTCTATGTTTGGACTCCAGTAGATTTTTACCTTCTTGCTTTCATATTTTACTATTATGTTATCTGGTGCGGACGGTGGAGGTGTATTTATACTCAGCGAACCATCTCCTATCAATACCATGCCGTACCACCACCTTGGAGCAATGGGTGAATATTGAACAGTATTGAACCAATCCTTAAAGGCGTCACCGAATGTGTTTCCATAAGAAAGAGAGGAATAAAAGTAGCGATCTGAAAGCATTCCACCGGTCTTTGTGCTGCCCCAGCTGAGTAGACCCAGGTCCTCTGGATTGAAGATTGCCAGACCAGCAAGGTAGTTATTATAAGTATAGTCTGAACCAGAGCATACAAAAAAAGAATAGAAAAGCGCGGCAGGATCAAAATAGAGATAATCTGTATTATAGACAAATTCAAAGGTTTGTTTGTTGTTTCTGTAGAAACCGTGCCCTCCAGGGTATCCGTGGGATCGGATCAGCATGAGTTCATAGTCGGCAGTTAATCTGGCCTTTTTAAAATCTATTGCTGTTGTTCGTTCGGGATCTTTGACGGCTGTGATTTTAGATTTTTGAAATATTAGCGAAAGAGAGGCAGAATCCTCAGATGCGCCATATCTCCAGTCGTCGTCAACATAAACCAGTCCCTTGCCAGATACTGTGAGTTCCCCTGTACGGAATTTGTGATTCTTGTTAAAGTATTTATTCAGGATATCTGCCTCGCTTCCAAGATCTGTTAAGTTGTCTGTTCTCATCCTGCACATCCAGATCTCGAGGTCCATATTTCCACTTCTTCTATCATATTTGCCATTCCCGGACTCGACATCTACATTGTCAATAACATCTTCCCACTCTCCATCCAGATCCATGAAGAATAAGTCACACGGAAAGTCCTCGTATGAAGGAGGATCTCCACCACTGCCATCCCAGTCCTGCATCATTTCGTAGATGATATAGGGAATATTGCCGATAAATATTGATCCTACAAGCGAGGCCGATTCCTGGTATAGATCTCTAAGAAAGCTTCTAAGATCTTCTGCGCTTCCTGTAATATACTTATAGATGACTACCTGATATCCATCCTGTTCGATGTCAGAAGCATATTGATCGATTTTTGAACTAATTGCATTGTATAAATTGTTTTCAACAACAATACAGATCCTTCCGATCGATTTAAGGCTCTGTTTTTTCTTTGTAAGATGCACCTTACTACATCTCTCCATAGATAATGGAGATTTTATAAGCAGCGGTTTGTGTTTTTGGGGACCTTGACCAAATGGATCTCTCCATCTTGTAACAACAAATCCCTGATCTTCTGAGTCGAAACCTCTCTTTTCAACAGAAAGCAGAGTTGAAGTCTGAATTAAGATGATTGCAGCGATAATATGTCTAATATGGAGCGATTTCATTTTTCTTCCTTCTAAAATAGAGACTTTATTATTAATACGACTGATGATACAAATGAGATTATCAGAATTGCAGGTTTTGTAAAACCGCGGTCAAAAAATTTTGCGGTCTTTATTGATATAGAAAGCCCGATGAGAACACCAGCAATAAGAATTGGGGATATCATCAGCTCTCTTGTTCCAAATTTTCCTATTATTACGAGAGAGGCAATCGAAATTATTGTTCCAACAACAAATATGCCTGATAAAGTTCCTCTAATTCTTGGGCCTTCTTTATCGTGATAGATCAGAGCAAGAGGCGGGCCGCCTATGGAGGAGGTAGTACCCATGAATCCAGATAGGATCCCTGCTCCAAACAGATTGACGGGAGTCAATGACAGGCGGAAGGGGCCAGAGAGTAGAATAACGGCGATCAATACAATGATTCCAAAGAACAGAGTCAGCGAGTTGCGAGGGATCGAGGCTAAAAGAAGTGCTCCTAAGAAGGTTCCGGATATACGACCGCTGATTGCCCATTTTAATTCACCACTTTTTACAGCATGCTTTTCTCTAAAGTACATTATTGTTGTTAGAAATAGTGCAGAAACAAGAAGTGGACCAGGAACGAAGATTGGATTAATCATGACAAGAAGAGGTACAGAAAAAGGCCCTAGACCAAAACCAACAGATCCCTGAACAACACTGCCGATTATAACAATGATAAATGCAATTAATATTTCTGTCAGGCCAAGAGGAAAATCCACAATGCTATCCATTGAATGATTTGTAATATTAAATACTTAATCTATTTAAAAATATTTTTTAAATCAAGGATTAAAATTGGAATTAAAATTCTTGACTTAATGAGAGTTAAAATGTAATTTTATTTTAATGTCAGAAGATCTTTACTATACAATAAAAAATGAGGCATCGGCTGAACTCAGAGTAAAAGGCTCGCGTTTTGTTGGCTATGCTGGATTGGTCAGGGACTCTAAGGAGGCAGAGGCTTTTATTCAAAAGATATCTAAGAAAAATCATGATGCTACTCATAACTGTTATGGTTATCGTCTTGGTAGATGTGATGATTCCAGCTTTCGTTATTATGATGATGGAGAGCCTTCTGGTACTGCAGGGAAACCGATCCTTAGTGCAATTGATGGGAGAGTCCTTTCGTATACTATCTGTGTTGTAAGCAGGTACTTTGGAGGAACCAAACTTGGTACAGGCGGACTTTCGAGGGCGTATCATCAATGTGCCGCTGATGTACTGGAGAGGGCTGGAATAAGGAAGGTCTATTACACTAAAATATATCGAATAATCTGCAGTTATGAGTTTACTGGCAGAGTGATGAGCCTGATAGATGAGTTTGGCTGCAGAGTGGTCGGCACACATTATAGTAACGAGATGGAACTAGAGGTTGAGGTTCGATGCTCTTTGGCAGAGAAATTTACTTATGAGCTAAAAGAGAGGTGTTGTGGAAATATCTCTATTATGAAGAGCAAGGAATCTGTATGATTGGTTTTTTAATACTTCTTGTTTCTATTATACTTTCTGCATTTTTTTCTGGTTCAGAGACTGCACTTATATCTGCGAGGCGCATAAAGCTGGAGGTCTGGATTCGAAATAATGTTAGAGGAGCAAAGAGTGCGTATAACTATATTCAGCATCCCGAAAAATTTTTAACGACCACCCTTGTTGGAACAAATATTGCGGTAGTAACTGCATCATCGTTCATAGCACTATATCTTCAGCGTTATTTTAATGGTTTTATAATAACTGTGATTAGCTCTACATTTCTTTTGCTCTTTGGTGAGATCTTACCAAAGTGTATTGCAAGAGAACGTGCCACAACCATTACACTCTATGTACACTGGTTTCTTAGAGGATTTTATATACTGTTTTTCCCATTAATAATATTTGTGTTAAACATATCTCATCTGCTTCTGAAGATAGTGGGGACAAAAGAGGAAAATGTAAAGTGGTTTTTTTCTCGTAAGGATATTGATATGCTTGTAAGGGAGGGAAGGCAGATTGGACTTGTGGATGATGAGAAGCAGAATTTAATATCAAGATTGATATTGAGAGGGAATCAAAAAGTGCGTGATGTAATGATACCAAGGACGGAGATAGTGGCAGTCAAGAAGAGTGATAGCATAAGTAAGGTTTCAGAAATATTTGCAAATACAGGTCTTTCCAGACTTCCAGTAATTGGCAAAGATATCGATCATATAGAAGGTATTGTTACGGTCAAGGATGTAATATTAAAAAAACCAGCAAACATATCCGAGGTCATTCGCGACCTAATGTTTGTACCCGACACACAGATCATCGCACGGCTGCTCACGATGATGCGAAACAACAGGACAAGCATTGCAATAGTTGTAGACGAATATGGTGGAACTGCGGGTCTGATTACTCTTGAAGATATTATAGAGGAATTTTTTGGTGAGATACACGATGAATTTGATGAGGTTGCAGATATATACAGGAAGATTACACCAACCCAGATAGATGTTGACGGCAGGGTCTCAGTTGATGAATTGAATGAGAGATTTAGCCTGAATCTTCCAGAAGGAGATTACAATACTTTAAGCGGTTTAATGATGAAGCACTTGGGTCACATTCCTCAGAGAGGAGAAAGGGTCGAATTTCCCGATTGTACATTGATGGTATTAAAGGCCTATCTTAAGAGAGTTGGGTGGGTGAGGATACTAAGGGGGTCAGAAAACAGGAGAGGGTGATGCACAAAGAAGAAGAGCATCACCCTCAAAGGATCTGTATTAATTACAACCCAATAGTTGCTCCAAATGTAACCACCAGGGCATGAAACTTATACTTTCCAGCATAATTTTCGGGCACTCCAGTTGTTGTGTCGACATTATACTCTTTAATATCCTTATCTCCAAAGAGTACATATTCACATGCAAGGTTGAATGCCATTGTTCCAAGATCGAGACCCACTCCGCCTGTTATTACATATCTTCTATTGGGATCAAGAATTGTCGGGCTCATTGTCTTGTCCGGAGCAGGTGTATCGACTGTGTAGAATCCACCCCTTACAAAGAATTGACTGGAGCTGTTGTTAATAGCCATCCACTCAAACCCGCCTCCAAGCTCAAGGGTATTTTTCCATTCCTGCTTTAGAGTCACATTGTCACCATTCTCGACCTTGACTGTTATGTCTCCCCAGCTTTCCCAGTTGGTTAAAGATGCATCGGCAGTAATGGTAAGACTTGGGCAGACCTTATAGGCAAGACCTGCTCCTATTGTCCATGGTAGAGGTAAATTTGCTGTGACTTTATATTTTGTCTCAACATTCTGCCCAGAAAATACAGAGGTGATCTGTGCAGCTTGTTGTTGAGTAAGGTAGGTAGGTACGAGTGCATTTATTGCTGCTACAATGTTATCATCCTTTGGGAATGCCATTGTCTGGGTAAGATCGCCCTTAAGAGCAAGGTCTGTGTGATAACGTCCAGAGAGACCTATCGAGAATTTGTCAGTAACATTAACAAGAATTCCAACGTTTGCTCCGTATGCACATCCACTGCCGTCGAGATTGTTCTCTACTATTAATCGGTACTGATCAGTACTCAAAGGAGGAATTACTCCGAGTGCGACAAGTGCATTTAGAGGATTTGTTGGGTCTGTCCAGATTCCAAGAGTAGGATTGTAGGGAAGCACAACCTGATCCAAAATCATCTTTCCCCAGATGTAGCTCAGTCCCAGTCCTATCGATATTCTGTCTGTCAACTTAAATCCAATTGTTGGCTGAATGTTGATTACCTGATGGTCGCTGAAATGTTCGTTCTTTTTTGATATGGCGTTTGTGTTTCCATAGTTGCTGGGCACGTCGTATATATCCCATTCAGCACCTAGCCCAAAAGGAGCAAAGACTCCTATTCCAAAGACGAATCTTTCTGATGGTTTGAAGAAGAAACCGCCTGATGGTACAGGAAAATTTTTGGGTGTTGCTTTAATTTCTGTCAAGTTGAGTCCTGTAAATGGTACAGAGGGCAGCTGGTATGGGGAGTAGGTCCCACGAGGCATGATCAGGCCCATAGATCCACCAATAGTAAATCTGCTGTTTAGCTGGGTCAATCCAGCCGGATTGAAAAATACAGCACTCCAGTCGTCGGCAAGGCCTCTAAAACAGCTTCCCATGGAGGTTGATCTTGCACCAACTGTTCCGATCTGTGTACCATTACTTGCGAGAATGTTAGAGGAGATAGAAATGACAAATAAAAGACTCAATAGGACTAATAAAGTTTTGCGAGTCATTTTTTCCTCCCTTATTTAATTTTTGGTAGGCTATTTATGTTGATTAATTACAATATAAAATAATAATTGAAATTGTCAACTCTTAAAAACATCTTGAACTTGGAAAGGCTATTTTGTATATTTAATTATGAAATGATTTAAGAAAGGCATTTTATTATGAGAGCAGATCTTAAGATGTCTGTTTTCCTTCTTCTTTTCATTGTTTCATGTTCTTCTTCCCAATGGGGATGGAAGCCAGAAAATGAAAGTGGTGATAGGGGAGCAAGGAAACAAAATATGGTGGAAGATTTCGATCCTCTATCATTAAATGATGATGACATAATAGTTACTCCTGCAGCGGTTAATAAGAGCAAAGAGGAGCAAAGGGGGGAGGAGACTATTCCCACAGAAGTAGAAATGAAGCAAAGAGAGGTTGTTAATGGATACAGGGTTCAATTGATAGCAGTAAAGGATGAGGATGCAGCAAGGAAAGTGCAGGAGAAGGCCATTTACCTTTTTGAGGAGGAGGTATATTTAATATTTGACACACCAAATTATAAGGTTCAGGTGGGTGACTGTAAGACAGAGGAAGAGGCAAATGAGCTTGTGCAGAGAGCAAGGTCTCTGGGCTTCAGTGATGCATGGAAGGTGCCTGCCAAGGTATATACGAAACCTGTTAAGAAGATGAAGTTATAACATAAAGTTTTCTTGTTGATCATGTATAAAGGAGCGGTATTTTTGTTTTAGTAATACCGCTCTTTTATTTGTAGATGTGTGATATTTTCAATTTGGAAAAAGAGGAAAAAATTATTAAATTTATATGATTTAAGAAGCCAGGAGGAGGGAATGTCGGGTCATTCGAAATGGAGTACAATTAAGAGAAAGAAGGCAAAGGCTGATGCAGAGAAGGGGAAATTATTCACAAAGTTTATAAAGGAGATCACAACAGCGGCTAGACTAGGGGGAGGTGATGAGGATTCGAATCCTCGATTGAGGAGTGCAATAGCAGCAGCAAAGGCAGTAAACATGCCGATGGAAAACATCGAGAAGGCGATAAAGAAAGGAACAGGAGAGCTTCCTGGTGTAGTATATGAAGAGAAGTCTTATGAGGGATATGGTCCTGGTGGTGTTGCTGTAATGATTGAAACATTGACAGATAATACGAATCGAACCACATCTGAAATAAGGCATCTCTTTTCAAAAAACAATGGAAACCTGGGAGAGACTGGGTGTGTCTCATGGATGTTTGAGAAGAAGGGTCTTGTTGTGGTTAAAAGAGAGTGTTGCGAAGAGGATCGATTGATGGATATTACAGTGGATGCAGGAGCAGATGATATAGCAGTAGAGGATGATGTATATGAAATAGTTTCCCCTCCGGATGAGCTTATGAATATAAAAGAGGCACTCGATTCAAACAACATACCCATTGTATCGGCCGAAGTAACAATGATCCCAAAGACAACCATAAAGGTAAAAGGGAAAGAGGCCCAGCAAGTCCTGAAACTCATCGAGGCATTGGACGATTGTGATGATGTTCAAAATGTATATACAAATTTTGACATAGAGGAGAAAGATTTATAAAGGTGATAGAGACTTGTTAGTGCTTGGGATTGATCCAGGAACCAGATCTCTGGGATATGGACTGGTTCGCTCAGAGGGAGAGAACTACAGGGCAGTAGATTATGGAAATTTAATAATAGACGACTCTTTTGATTTTCCACAGAGATTGCTGCAGATCTATAGATATGTTTCTTCTATTATCGACAAATGGAAACCAGATGGATTGGCTGTGGAGGAGGTTTATGTAAGTCAGAATGCAAAGACAACGCTTCGTCTCGGACATGCGAGGGGAGTAATAATTCTTGCTGGAGTCGAGAAGAACATATCCATTGCAGAGTATGCTCCTCGTGAGATTAAAAGATCGATCCTGGGAATGGGAGGAGCATCAAAGAGACAGGTTCAACACATGGTTGCTCAGTTATTAAATATAAATTGTGAACAACTACAGGAAGATGCTGCCGATGGTTTGGCAACGGCGCTTTGCCACATTTTGAGAAGTAGTAAACAATCCAGATATCAAATAGAATGATTTCATACATTAAAGGAAAATTGACTGAAAAATCCCCGACTCACATCATTGTTGAAACTGGTGGTATTGGTTTCAAAATAAGTATACCGTTATCGAGTTATCATTCAATTGGTGAGACAGGCAAAGAGTATACTATATTGACATATCTTCACACAAGAGAGGATGCAGTAGAGCTCTATGGGTTTGCAACAAAGGAAGAGAGGGATTTATTTCAACTTTTGATATCTGTTAGTGGAATAGGGCCTCGTGTTGCCCAGGGAATACTTTCTGGTATATCTGTTGAGGAATTTATCAGGGCGGTCAGGAATCATGATTTTGCATCCCTTACCTCTGCACCGGGTGTGGGGAAAAAGACGGCCGAGCGCTTGGTTGTAGAATTGAAAGATAAGCTGGGTGAGGAGAAGGGTGCGACTGGAGTTTTTGAGGCAGCCCCTATAACTAGGAGTGGAGAAGAGGCACTGCTCGCACTCCTCTCACTTGGTTATCGCAGAAGGAGGGCGGCAGAGGTTGTGGAACAAATAGTAACAAAGAGAAAAGATCTTCCCACAGAAGAGATAATAAGAGAAGCATTGAGAAAATTGTAGCCAGTTTTTCTATCTTAGAGGCAATATGGTCTCCCAGAGAATTACAAGCCCGGCTCTTCTTGATGGTGAGCAGGAGTTTGACAGGTCGTTAAGGCCAAGGAGTTTCGAAGAGTTTGTTGGCCAGAAGAAGATAATATCAAATCTAAAGGTCTTTATTCAGGCAGCAAAAGAACGGGATGAAGCGTTAGATCATGTACTTTTTTATGGGCCACCCGGCCTCGGCAAAACAACGCTTGCACATATTATAGCAAATGAACTCGGCACAAACATCAAGACGACCACCGGGCCTTCAGTGGAGAGACCTGGTGATCTTGCTGGAATTTTAACAACACTTAAGGCACGAGATGTGCTTTTCATTGATGAAATACACAGGTTGAATACTGTTGTCGAAGAGTATCTATATCCGGCAATGGAGGATTTCTGTATTGATATTGTCATCGATCGTGGACCACATGCAAGAAGTGTTCGTTTGAACCTTCCCCCCTTTACACTCGTAGGAGCAACAACAAGGGCAGGATTGCTGACTTCACCCCTGCGCAGCAGGTTTGGTGTTGTTAACAGGCTCGATTATTATCAACCAGAAGAACTAATACAGATTCTTTTGCGATCTGCCAGCATTTTTAATATAGAGTACCAGGAGCAGGGTCTTGTGGAGATTGCCCAAAGGTCGAGAGGTACTCCAAGAGTTGCGAATCGTCTGCTTCGCAGGGTAAGAGATTTTGCACAGGTCGAGGGAGATGGATGCATAACAAAGAGTATTGCAATAGATTCTATGGAACGGATGGATGTCGATGAATATGGAATGGATGAGATGGATAAACGTATTCTATCTGTAATAATCGAAAAATTTGGCGGCGGTCCTGTTGGAATAAATACAATATCTGTAGCAGTTGGTGAAGAGAGTGGAACAATAGAGGAGGTATATGAACCCTATCTAATAAAGGAGGGATTCTTAAAGAGGACGCCGAGAGGCAGAGAGGCAACTGAACTTGCTTATACGGTTTTGGGTTTGGCTCCAAAGGGTTCGATTCAAAAAGATCTTTTTTAGAAATAAAGTATTTTAATAATTAAGAGGAGAGTCTGATGAAACTTTCCGATTTCAAGTATGAAGTGCCTGAGGAATTGATTGCACAGTTTCCAAGCAAGAAGCGGGGGGATTCGAGGCTGATGATTCTTCATCGCAAAGACAGGACCATTGAGCATAGAACCTTTCGGGATTTAATAAAATATTTAGATGAAGGAGACTGCCTTGTAGTAAATGAGACCCGCGTTTTTCCGGCACGTCTGACAGGGATAAAGGATAAGACCAATGCAGAGGTCGAAATATTTCTATTGAGAGAGCTTGAGAAGGATTTATGGGAGGTTTTAGTAAAACCCGCCAGAAAGGTCAGGGTGGGAAATAAGTTGAATATTGGTGGGAAAATAGTTTGTGAGGTGGTAGACAACACGGTTTCAGGAGGAAGAGTTGTTAGGTTTCAATATGAGGGGGATTTCAATGAAATAATAGATCGGATAGGAAAGGTGCCGCTTCCTCCATATATCAAGAGAGAACCTGAGGATATTGATAAGGATCGATATCAATCGATATTTGCAAGAAGACGTGGTGCTGTAGCAGCACCAACAGCAGCCCTGCATTTTGATAAAAAGATAGTTAAGAAGATCCAGAATAGGAATGTAAAGATTGTTCCGATTCTTCTTCATGTTGGTCTTGGAACATTTAGACCGATTGTTGTTGAAGATCTTACCAGGCACAAAATGGATTCTGAATATTATGAGGTCTCTGAAGAGTCGGCAAGAATAATTAACGAGACAATCGATTTAAAAAAGAGAGTCATTGCAGTTGGTACAACCGTTGTAAGAGTGCTGGAGTCTGTTATAACTACAGATGGGCATGTAAAACCAGAGAGCGGATGGACAGATAAGTTTATCTATCCACCATATAATTTTAAGGTAGTGGATGCATTGATAACAAATTTTCACATGCCTGCATCTACTCTTCTAATGCTCGTATGTGCTTTTTGCGGCCGCGATTTTATTTTTCAGGCCTACCAGGAGGCGATAAAAGAAAGATATAGATTTTTCTCATATGGTGATGCGATGCTGATCCTTTAGTGGGAGGATAATTTGGGACAATTAGATTGTAAGGTTTCTGCACTTGTTGTAGCTGCAGGATCAGGGAAGCGTATGGGAGCCGAAGTTCCAAAGCAGTATTTGCCGATCTATGGGAAGCCGTTAGTCGTACATACGCTGGAGAGAATAGCCTTGTGCAAATCGATTGATGAGATTGTGGTTGTTGTCCCAGAGGGAGACGAGAGAAAGATGGAGGAATATATAGAAAAGTGGAGAGTAGATAAGATCGAGCATATAGTTGCAGGAGGGCCGAGAAGGCAGGATTCTGTATTCAGAGGATTGAAAAAGGTATCGGAGAATGTTGAAATTGTGATTGTTCATGATGGTGTGAGGCCACTGATCTCTGTATCAAAGATTTGTGAATTGATTGTTGCTGTAAGGGAATACGGGGCAGCAGTGCTTGCAGTGCCTTTGAATGATACGATCAAGATATGCAGAAATAATTGGATAGAAAAGACACTTGACAGAAAAGATGTGTGGAGAGTGCAGACTCCTCAGGGATTTAAGAAGGAGTTGATAGTTAGAGGATATGAAAAGGCATTTGAAGAGAAGATAGATGTAACAGACGATGCCTCTTTGATAGAGAGGTTGAACCATCCTGTGAGGATCTTGAGAGGGGAGGATACCAACATAAAGATTACAACAAGTGAAGACCTGAGACTGGCAGAACTAATCATTTCCAGGAAAGAGCAATGAAGGTTGGTTTTGGATATGATATTCATCCGCTGGTGAAAGAGAGGCCGCTGATACTAGGCGGCATAGAGATTCCCCATAATAAAGGATTAGGTGGACATTCAGATGCAGACCCTGTTTGTCATGCAATCATGGATGCCCTCCTGGGAGGAGCTGCGCTTGGTGATATTGGAACTCATTTCCCAGATACAGACGATGCGTATAAGAATATATCGAGCACAACACTTCTCATGAATGTAGTCGAAAAGGTGAGGCAGGAGGGATATAATATAGTTAATATTGATGTTACAATTATTGCAGAGTCTCCCAGGATAGGACCCTATCGCTCAAAGATTGTTTCAAGGCTTTCTGAACTTCTCAATGCCCAGGTATCGATAAAAGCAAAAACAAATGAGGGGCTTGGCCCGGAAGGAAGAAGAGAGGCTATTTCTGTTTATGCTGTTGCCTGTCTTGAAGAGTCGACTTAAGCATGGATGGAATACAGAATTTTTTCTTATCACTAGAAGGAGTCGGAGGTTATCTTTTTTTATTCTTGAGTTCCATGTGTGAGAATCTATTTCCACCAATGCCAGGCGATACATTTGTAGTGCTGGGCGCGTTTCTGGTTGGAAGAGGCCAGATGATGTTCTTGCCTGCATACATAGCCACAACCATGGGAAGTCTTACAGGATTCATGTTAATGTACTCTGTCGGTCTGTTTTACGGCAGGAGGTTTTTTGATAGAAGAGGGGGACGTTTTTTTTCAAAGGAGAGGTTGGAGAGGTTAGAAACATGGTTTGACAGATATGGATTTGGCATAATTGCAGTAAATAGATTTCTTTCAGGATTTCGCAGTATAGTAGCAATCGGAGCCGGAGTGGCAAAGATGAGATGGGGAATAGTATTTGTTTTGGGATTGGTGAGCTGTCTGTTGTGGAATGGATTGCTCATGGGTGCTGGAATATGGATAGGTGAGAATTGGAAGACGATAGTCAAAAATTATCAGATTTTTACATTTTCAGTTATATGTTTGATACTGATTGTTGTCTGTATAAAAAAACGGATCAGAAGGAAAGATAGAAGATAGTTTATGTATGAAAATATTCGAACAAGATTTGCTCCAAGTCCTACTGGACGATTGCATATAGGGAATGCAAGAACGGCTATTTTGAACTGGTTGTTTGCAAGGCACAGTGGGGGCAGGCTGATTCTTCGCATTGAGGATACAGATCGCCAGCGCTCAACCAAAGAATCAGAGGAGGCGATAATTGAGGATCTTAAGTGGTTGGGGATCGATTGGGATGAGGGACCTGATTGCGGTGGTGATTTTGGACCATATCGTCAATCTGAGAGGTTAGATATATATTCGAGATATGCAGAAAAACTTCGCGAGATGGGGAGGGCATACCCCTGCTACTGCAAACCCGAGGAACTGGAGGAGAGGAGAAGAGAGAGACTGAAGAGGAAGGAGACAATTATTTATGATGGTAGATGCAGAGAGCTGACAGAATCTGCGAAGAAAAAGTTAGAGGCAGAGGGAAGAAGGCCTGTTCTGAGATTCAAGGTTGAGGAGAAAGAGGTTTCTTTTGAAGACAGGATAAAGGGAAAGATATCTTTTCTTTCAGAGAACATTGGTGATTTTGTAATCATGAGGCAGAATGGTATGCCGATGTACAACTTTTCATGTGTTGTGGATGATCATCTGATGAGAGTCTCGCATGTAATTCGTGGTGATGATCATGTTTCGAACACTCCAAGGCAGGTGCTTCTCTATCGCGCACTTGGTTGGGATCCCCCTGTTTTTGCACACGTACCAATGATTTTAGGAAAGGATGGTGCCCGTCTTTCCAAGAGATGGGGGGCAGTATCTGTTGCCCAGTACAGGAATCTTGGCTATCTGCCTGATGCGCTTTTTAATTTTCTTTCACTTCTTTCATGGTCATCAGAGAGTGGAGATGAGATTATTTCAAAAGATCGGTTGATTAAAGAGTTTGATTTCGACAGAATTTCTGCTTCTGCTTCTATTTTTGATCAACAGAAGTTAGACTGGATGAATGGAATATATATTAGAAGGCTTAGCATTGAGGAGTTCACAGATATGGTCTATTCTGTTTTGAAGAGCTCTTATGATTCTATTTCTAAAAAAGAAGAGGTTGAGCCAATAGCAAGGATGCTTCATAATAAGGTTGAGAGACTGAGCCAGATCAGTGAAATAGCAAAGATATTTTTCCAAAAAAATCCCATACCGGAAAACGATGAGGCTTTTAGTATTTTAAAAAGCAGTGATTCACAGAGGGTTTTGGAGGCCTTTTTAAGGGCAGTTGAAGATATGGATAAGATCGACAGAGAGAGATTTCAAAAAGTAATGAATCAAATAAAGAAAGACACAGAAATATCTGGAAAGTCCCTCTGGATGCCTGTCAGGGTAGCACTTACAGGAAGCATGCACGGGCCAGATCTTCCCCAGATAGCAGAGTTTCTGGGTCTTAAAAAGTGCAGAGAATTTATCAGTCGTGCAACGGGTCAGAAGAGAGTTCAGGATGGTTAAGATAGATGGGCGAGAACAGAGAAAAATATAGAGATATTAAAAAATACAATCGAGTAAAGATTTTAGTATCGGTTGTCTCAATAATATTTGTAATCGGTTTTCTGATTGCTGTACTGTTCAGCGGCTTTTCTCTTTATCTGGAGCAAAAGGTAAAGATTGTAACCGGCCATCAATATTTGGCCATGCTGATTTTTGTTTATCTGCTTATGGCAGTAGGGGGTATCTTGACTCTTCCGTTAGAATTCTATTCCACCTATATAACAGAGCATAGATATGGACTTTCAAACCAGAGACTCATACAGTGGATGTTAAATAAGTTGAAAGAGATTTCTATTGGGGTTGTAATTTTTACACCACTTTTAATTTTGTTTTATTACTTTATAAGAAAATTTCCTGTTAACTGGTGGATTCCGCTGGGGGCTGCCTATTTTCTATTTTCCGTAATATTAGCAAAATTGGGGCACATCATAATCCTCCCGATCTTCTATAAATTGGAGAGGCTTTCGGATGAATCACTGAAGGAGAGCTTGAAAAGGTTAGCAGATGAGGTAGGATTGAAAGTGTCGGATGTATATACATTTAACCTGAGCAAGGAAACAAAGAAGGCAAATGCGGCTTTTGCAGGATTTGGAAGGACAAAAAGGATTATTCTCTCAGACACACTTCTGCAAAACTTTTCACCCCAGGAGATAGAGGCTGTGGTGGCACATGAGGTTGGTCATTACAGAAGGGGCCATATTTGGAAGGAACTATCAGCAGGGTTTGTTCTTACCTTTGGAGGTCTATTTGTAGCATCCAGGCTGTTCAGGCTGAGCATGGGATATTTCGGTGGATCAGATGGTTATGAACTTTCAGTTCTTCCACTTCTTGCACTTTATTTAGTTGTATTTGGAATCGTCACTATGCCTGTAATGAATATGATCTCTCGTATTTTTGAAAGACAGGCAGATTCTTTTGTGGCATCGATTAAGACTCTGATCGGTCCTTACATTACTGCGCTTGAGAGACTGGGAGAGATGAATAAGGCCGACAGAGAGCCAAATCCAGTAATTGAACTGTTATTTTACACTCATCCCTCTATTGGCAGGCGGATCGATTATTTAAGAGGGAAATTAGAAGATGTCAGGATCGGATAAAAAAAGACTCTTTCTTCTTGACGGTACTGCTCTTGCATACCGTTCATATTTTGCATTTATTAGAAATCCACTGATCAATTCAAAAGGGATGGATACGAGCAGTGTCTTTGGTTTTACAAATACATTAATGAAGATTTTACGTGAGGAGAGGCCCGATTATCTGGCATGCGTTTTTGATACAAGAAAACCTACATTTCGACATAAGAAATATCCAGAATACAAGGCAACAAGAGATAAAATGCCTGAAGAGATGGCAGAACAGCTTCCTGTGATAAGAGAGGTAGTTGAAGCCTTCAGGATTCCTGTAATAGAAATAGAAGGATTCGAGGCAGATGATGTAATAGGAACACTGGCAAAGGATGCGGAGAGGCAGGGCATAGACGTATATATGGTAACAGGTGATAAGGATTTCATGCAACTCGTGTCAAATAGAGTGAAGATGTATAAATACAGCGGGGGGAGGAGTAAGGGGGATGTGGAAATAATCGATCCCGATGGAGTAGTAGAGAGAATGGGGGTAAATCCTCAGCAAATAGTAGATCTTTTAGGTCTAATGGGCGACAGTTCTGACAACGTACCAGGCGTACCCGGAATAGGTCCAAAGACCGCTAAACAGCTTATCGAATCTTTTGGCACAATAGAGGCTCTTCTTGAGAGAGTGGATGAGGTGGAAAAAGAACGAATAAGAGCAAAACTCATTGAATACAGAGACCAGGCAAAACTTTCTAAAGAACTTGTAACGATTCATACAGATGTTCCAGTTGGACTGAAAATTTCAGACCTTAGGGTTCAGGGTCCAGATCAGGAGAGAATCATAAGGCTTTTTCAGGAACTCGAATTTCGTACTCTTCTTAAAGAGTTGTCTCAAATTTCAGGCAAAACCAGGACAGAGACCAAGAGAAAATACAGGGCAATTAAGACTCTATCAGAACTTGACAGACTTGTTGAAATATTAAAGAGTTCAAAGATGTTTTCTGTTGACCTTGAAACAACATCAATCGATCCAATGTCAGCAGACATAGTGGGTTTGTCCTTTTCATGGAAGAAGGGTGAGGCGGCCTATGTTCCAGTTGTATTTCCAGAAATGGATGAGTCTGGCGATATTTTTGAAGAACACAGGGGAGAAGAGATACTAAAAAGGCTGAAAATTGTTCTGGAGGATCCAGGGATTAGGAAATGCGGTCAGAATATTAAATATGACATTCTTGTGCTTAGGCGGCATGGGATAAGACTTGGTGGTGTGGATTTTGATACAATGATAGCCGCATATCTGATAAATCCATCCTCTCGCCAGTACAGCATAGATGCACTGGCTATGGAGTATTTGAAAGAGAAAAAAATATCGACAAAGGAACTCATAGGAAGGGGAAAGAGTCAGATATCGATGGCAGAGGTAGACCTTGACAAGATTACAGAATACAGCTGTGAGGATGCGGATGTAGCATATAGGTTGCGCACGGTTCTTGAGCCAAAACTGAAAGAAAACAAAATGGAGGATCTTTTTAAAAATCTTGAGATGCCGCTAGTTCAGGTGCTGGTTGAAATGGAAGAGAATGGTGTGGCGCTCGATACCGATCTATTAAATGAGATGTCCATGGAGATGGAACAGCAGCTTGAAAGGCTTAAGGGACAGATATATGAGATTGCTGGAGAGAGTTTCAATATAAATTCTACTCAGCAGCTTGGCACCATTCTCTTTGAAAAGCTAAAGGTTCATGAGTTTTCTGGAATGAGGCGTCCGAGAAGAACAAAGACCGGCTATGCCACAGACATAAAGGTTCTTGAGTCGCTTTCTGGTCATCCTCTTCCCAGGAAGATTCTTGATTACAGACAGTTGAAGAAGTTGAAGTCTACATATATCGATGCCCTTCCACGGCTCATAAATCCTTCAACAGGAAGGGTTCATGCATCTTTTAATCAAACCACTGCAGCAACAGGCAGGCTCTCTTCCAGCGACCCGAATCTTCAGAACATTCCTGTGCGTACCGAGCTGGGAAGAGAGATAAGGAAGGCCTTTGTTCCAGGAAAGAGAGGATGGAAACTGGTTTCTGCAGATTACAATCAGATTGAGCTTAGAATAATGGCTCATCTTTCGGGTGATGATAGACTGATCGAGTCGTTTGTCAGGGGTGAAGATGTGCACAGAAGAACTGCATCCGAGATATTTCAAATACCTCAGGAGAGGGTCACGGAAGAGCATCGCCGTATGGCAAAGACGATCAATTTTGGGATAATGTATGGAATGGGACCCTATGGACTGTCGAGCAGATTGAATATTTCAATTAAGGAGGCTCAGGAATTTATTAATGCCTATTTTACAAGGTATCCAAAGGTTAACGAATTCATTTCACGTATAATAGCTCATGCATATGAAGATGGATATGTTACAACACTGCTGAACAGAAGAAGATATTTGCCAGGGTTGAGAAGCGAGAACAGAAATATCCGTGAATTTGCAGAACGCATGGCAGTAAACACGCCAATTCAGGGAAGTGCTGCAGACCTGATAAAGGTTGCAATGATAAATATAGCAGAAAAGCTGAGAAATGAGAAGTGGAACTCAATAATGATTCTTCAAATACATGATGAGCTTGTCTTTGAGTCGCCAGCAGATGAAGTAGAGTCTCTGTCTGATATGGTGCGGTCTGATATGGAGGGGGCGATTGAGCTTGATGTTCCAATAAAGGTGGACATTGGTGTTGGTAATAACTGGTATGAAGCTCATTAAAAAGTTTGAAAGAAGTAGAGTTGTGAGAGAAAATAGAAATGTTCCCATGAGGGAACATTTCGAGTGCCGAAGGGGGGAGTCGAACCCCCACGTCCGTTAAGGACACTGCGCCCTGAACGCAGCGCGTCTACCAGTTCCACCACTTCGGCATTAAAAAAATTTAACCAATAGAGCGATAAATGTCAAGCTGTTTTAAGTATAATATTATATAGAAATTGATATTATGTCTATAAAGATCGTAACTCAAAATCGAAGGGCAACTCACGACTATCATATATTGGAGAAGTGGGAGGCAGGAATAGTACTTAGGGGAACCGAAGTAAAGTCTCTACGAGCTGGTAGCGCAAACATTAAAGACAGTTATGCAAGGGTAGAAGGAGGAGAGGTCTTTCTTTATAAGTTTCATATAAGTCCATATGATAAATCTGCCCATTATAACCATGATCCGCTCAGAGTAAGGAAATTGCTTCTTCACAAAAGAGAGATAAAAAAACTGCAGGGCAGAGTGGAAGAGAAGGGGTTGACGTTGATACCGCTTAAGGTTTATTTCAGGAATGGTAAGGCGAAGGTAGAACTGGCGCTTGCAAGAGGAAAGAAACTATATGATAAGAGAGAACAGATTTCGAAAAGAGATCACCAGCGAGAAATAGAAAGAATTATAAGCAAAAAGAGAATTAGAAGGGATGTATAATGGAGGAGAATGTCTTTCAGATACTAAAAGAAAGAGGGTTCATCTATCAGACAACAGATGATGAGGCATTGAATGAAATTCTTGGAAAGAAGAAGATCACATGCTACATTGGTTTTGATGCTACTGCAGATTCGCTTCATGTAGGGAGCCTTGTCCCGATTATGGCCCTTGTACACATGCAGCGCTGCGGCCACAGACCAATAGCCTTGCTCGGCGGGGGAACAACAATGGTCGGCGATCCGAGCGGTAAGACCGAGATGCGTAAACTGCTCACAGTAGAGCAGATAAAAAAGCATGGAGAGGGGCTCAAGAAGCAGTTCGCCAGATATCTTTCATTTGAAGACGGCAGAGCACTTCTTTTGAACAATGCGGACTGGTTGATGCCTCTTAATTATATTGAGTTTTTAAGAGATATTGGTAAACATTTCAGTGTAAATAGGATGCTGGCAGCCGAGAGTGTAAAACAGCGCCTTGAGACGGGACTATCTTTCATAGAATTCAATTACATGCTGCTTCAGGCCTATGATTTCTATGTTCAGGCCAGAGATTACGACTGTATTCTTCAGATGGGGGGTCAGGATCAATGGGGAAACATAGTTGCCGGGATCGATCTTACACGCAGACTCCTCAACAAACAGGTCTATGGTATAACATTCCCGCTCATAACAACATCAAGCGGCGAAAAGTTTGGTAAGTCTGCAGGAAATGCTATCTGGCTGGACAGAAGAAAAACCTCTTCATTTGAATTTTACCAGTACTGGCGCAATGTAGATGATAGAGATGTTGAGAGGTATCTGGCCCTTTTTACCTTGCTGCCAATGGATGAGGTCAGAAGACTACCAAAGGAGAATATAAATCGCGCAAAAGAGATACTTGCCTATGAAGTAACAAAGATGGCACATGGGAGAGAGGAGGCTGTGGGTGTTTACAGTGCAGCAGTAGGACAGTATGGAGCGAGTGATCCAGAAGGAAGAGTTAATACATCTTCAGACATAACAAAGATAAGCCCCAAAATAGGAGGTAAGATACCAGAAGTCAAGATGCCCAGAAAGATGATTGAGAGCGGTATGTGGATTGTAAGACTTCTGGTCGAGGCGGGTCTTTGCAGTTCAAATGGAGATGCACGCAGATTGATAAGGCAGAGAGGTGCATATTTAAATGATGATGTGATTTTAGATGAGAATTTTACGGTGAAAGAGAAGGATTTGGAGGATGATCATATCATTGTACGTGCGGGGAAAAAGAGGGTTAGAAAGATCGTTTTCATTTAGTGCCGGGATATGGAACTTTTGTATTCAATAGATGAGGCTGTATTCATTTTTTTAAATCGGGATACTGCCAATCCAGTGTTTGATTTTTTTATGGTCATTATTACAAAATCGGATTATTGGCTTATTCCTATTGCTGCAGTGTGGCTTGCATTGATTATTTTTGGAGGAAGAGAGGGCAGAATCACTGCAATTTTGGTAGTTGTGGTTGTTGTATTAAGCGATAAAATATCTAGTTCACTGCTTAAACCTCTTATTGAAAGAACCAGACCGTGCTTTACAGTCGAGGGATGTAGAGTTTTGATTAAACAGTCCCACTCCTATTCTTTTCCTTCTTCACATGCAGCAAACATGGGCTCTGCAGCATTTCTATTTTCGTTTAAGTATAGACGTTATGCCCCCATCTTTATTGCAGTTGCCATATTGGTAGGTTATTCAAGAATATATGTTGGAGTGCACTATCCGCTGGATGTTGTTGCTGGTTTTATATTAGGAGCAGCCTGCGGATTTTGCATTATAGGGATAGAGAGAATGGGTGTAAATATCATGGAAAAAAGAAAAAAGAAGTTCGTGTTATTGAAAAACAGCAATGGAGCCGGAGATGGAAATGAGGATAAATAAAACCGTGATAAGGATTGTTCAGGGTGATATAACAGAGATGAGAACAGATGCAATAGTTAATGCCGCAAATTCGATGTTGAAGCATGGAGGAGGTGTAGCAGGAGCGATCGTAAGAAAGGGGGGAACCATCATACAGGAGGAGAGCGATACATGGGTTCTTGCAAGGGGAGAGGTTGAGGTCGGCAGTTCTGCAATAACCAGTGGTGGTAATCTTGCTGCTCGTTACGTCATACACACAGTAGGACCTCGAATGGGAGAGGGTTATGAGGACGCGAAGTTGAAGAGAGCAACACTTAGCGCTCTTAAAATGGCAGACAAACACAACCTCAAATCTATCGCCTTTCCTGCAATAAGTACTGGGATATTCAGATATCCTGTAGATAGATGTGCAGAGATCATGCTTTCAACTACTAGAGAGTATGTTGAAGACAATACTGGAATAGAGCTGGTAATATTTTGTCTTTATGGCAAAGAGCCATTTGAAATATTTAAGAAATCGTTTAAGGAGATAGTAAAGAGAGGATAGCGGCTATCCATATTTTTTAATAATAACACAGATCAAATTCTACTTACAGAGTCTGATACCGAGGTACTTACATGTTCGTTCTTGAAATGTGTTTTCTCTATCTGTTGTGCGAAGGTGTTCTTCCCAGTGATTCCAAGCACCTCCCCTTTTTACCTTAACATCCCAGGGACTGCTCGTAGGCCCCTGAGGATTATTTTCAGGACTTACACTGTAATAACTGCCATCATACCAGTCCCAGCACCATTCACATACATTTCCGCTCATGTCATATATTCCGAGTTCATTGGGTAGTTTGAGTCCAACCTGATGTGTGTCTCCCCCTGAGTTGCCAAGGTACCATGCAACTTCATCAGGATTGTTGCTTCCAGCATATATATATCCATTGCTAAGGTTGCCACCACGTGCTGCAAATTCCCATTCTGCCTCTGTAGGAAGCCGGCCACCTGCCCATTCACAGAAGTCTTTTGCGCCATACCATGTTACTTCTCTTACTGGATAATTTTCAAAACCACTCTTTGAAACAAACGTGCCCCATTTATATTCTATCTGACAGTCGGGGTCACTCATTTCAATGTACATGACACCGCCACGAGACCCATCAGGCTCGGCTGACACTGAATTTAGAAACTTAGCAAACTGGCTGTTAGTAATTTCATATTTACTTATATAGAAGCTGTTTAATGTTACTGTATGTACAGGCCTTTCATCCGGGTCTCCATCTGTGCTTCCCATTTGAAAAGTGCCGCCTTCTACATACACCATCTGGATTGTTGATGGATCAAATGAAGAGATTATGAACCGCCATACATCAGACCATTCACCCCAGCGGCCTTTGTTATCCATGGCTCTTACTTTCCAGTAGTATCCGCCATCAGGAATAGAAGAAGCAGCAGTAAATTCTGAGATGGTCAAATCTGACTTGTGAATTTCGGGATCGTTAAATGATATTGAGTTGTCCACCATGAGTTCGTACTGAACCGCTTCTGCAACGTCTGTCCAGTCAAAGCTTGGAGTGTTGTCGTTAAGTGTTGCCATATCATCTGGTGATATGAGCGATGGTGCAGGTGGGCCCTGTG
>Ga0190360_1000036_pt1 | contig 64621 bp, 60 predicted proteins | sample 48721834_MG_FD_161271 | JGI IMG/M metagenome (GOLD analysis project Ga0190360, IMG submission 161271) | Hydrothermal vent microbial mat bacterial communities from Southern Trench, Guaymas Basin, Mexico - 4872-18-3-4_MG | ecosystem: Environmental > Aquatic > Marine > Hydrothermal vents >...
AAGTCCTGCCTATGTTGCCCGAACGGCTCTCCAATTGGCTCTGCAGTTTGCGTCCGCAAGAAGATAAATTAACCATGTCGGTCATTCTCCGGATTGATTCCCAGGGCAGGATAAAAGAGGCGGATTTTTTCCCTTCTATCATTCGTACCGCCGCCCGCTTAACTTATAATTCAGTCTATAAAATCTTTCAAGGAGACCCGGAAGAAACCCAAAAATACAAGACCTTGAGGCCCATGTTGATGGACATGCGCCAATGTGCCCGGTTGCTCCGGAAAGCCCGGCTAGCTGAAGGGAGTTTGGATTTTGATCTTATCGAACCGGAGTTGATTTACGGACAGGGGGGGCCAGTGGCCGTGATCGGTTTCGAGACCAATGAAGCTCATCATTTGATTGAAGATTTTATGTTGGCGGCCAATGAGGCAGTAGCCACTTTTTTGACCCAGAAAAAATACCCCCTCCTCTATCGGATCCATCCTAGTCCCTCGGTAGAAAGTATGGATAAGTTAAAAAAAATTTTGGCTCATCTCAACATTTCCCTGCCTCCCGCCAAAAGGATTCGCTCGCAAGATTTACAACGGGTGTTGGAGGAGGTGAAAGGTCGACCCGAAGAGAAGTTTGTCCAAGTTCAAATCCTCCGCAGTCTGAAACTGGCGGTTTATTCCGAGCAGAATAGGGGTCATTTTGGCCTGGCTAAAGATCTTTATACTCATTTTACCTCCCCTATCCGCCGCTACCCGGACCTGGTCGTCCATCGCCTTTTGAAAAGAGCGTTGGCCCACCAACCTCCTCTCCCCCTTCCCCTTTCGGAAATAGCCGATCATTGCTCAGAGAAAGAAAGGCGAGCGGAAGAGGCGGAGCGAGATCTTCTGCGCTGGCGGATATTCCGCTTACTTAAAGACAAGTTAGGTGAGGAAATAGAGGGCATGATTGTTGATATTACCCCCGATGGTCTAATTGTGGAACTTAATGAATATTTCGTCGACGGGTTTTTGCCTTATGAAGAAATCCCTCACCCAGTCCGGGTCAGATGGAAAGAAAAAGCTGTGTTGCGGCGCCAAGGCAGTCCCGTTTATGAATTAGGTGATATAATAAAAGTGGTTATTGCCTTAGTCGATCCTTTTCGACAAAAAATGGTCTTGGCTTTACCCTTAAAAGAGAAAAAGCGAAAGCACAAGAATGGCTAAGTCTAATCTCTTTCATCGTTTCGAAGCCGTTGCCTCCCCGCCCTTGGGGTCGGCGTCGAAGATAATTAAGGGAGTTCTCCGGCACCGGAGAAATACTTATTCAGTGGAGGTAATTGTCTATTCCCAAAATCAGCAGGAAATAGTTGACAATAATATATATTTACGCTTAATTGTCAACCCGGCAATTTCACTTAAGTGGAATGATGAAGTGGAGGTGGAATTTTACCTGGCGAATCGATTTAAAAAGACAATCCACCTGCGGATCTTAGGGCCAGCCCTATTTTCTTATTCACTCCCAAGAATGACCAAGCACTTGGCCTGGCTCCAAGTTATGAGTGGCTCTTTAAAGGAGGCCCTCGAGGGATTAGCTCTTAAAAAAGGAAGCCAAGGATTAGGAGAGTCAGAAATAAAATTCTTTTTTGCCCTTCCCTTAAAAAAGCTCAAGCTAATTCTTGAGGAAGGAGAAGGAGAAGGACGGTGGAAAATCTTGAACCATCATCCTTATCTAATTTATCATCCACAGATTCTAAATTTTTTAGAACAGAAAATCCTGCGCCGGTTAACCAAATATCACCAGCAGCAGCCAGACGATCTGGGGATGACTATCTCCAAGATGCGAAAAAATTTGGGTATTTCCGCCCGGGCCACCTCCTACTTAGCCAACCGCTTAACCGCCAAAGGCCTTCTTCGTCGGAGAGAAGATTATTTTTATTTGCCAGAGTTTCAACCTCAATTAACAGCGCAAGAAATTGAGATATTGAAGCAGATGGAAACTAGCATTCTCAAGGGAGATTTATTATCCCTATCAGTCGATAAACTCCAGCAAAGAACAGGGTTGCCTCGGAGAAAGTTAAACATGCTTTTGACGATGCTGATTGATCAGCAAAAAATTATCAAGAGCAAAGATGGTTATTATCTTCATTACCAATGGTTAGAAGAGCTGATTAAGAAGATCAGGGCCTCGGGCCAAAAAGAAATGACCATTACTGAGTTTAAACAGCTAACGGGATTGTCGCGCAAATACGCTATTCCGCTGCTTGAATTGCTGGATCAAATCGGTGTAACTCGCCGCAAAACTCCTTCGGTCCGCGAGATTCTTCCGGATTAAGAGTTAACGAAGGAAAAAGCCGGTTGACAGAGGATCCTGGGGATCGAGGTAAAATTCACTTTGGCCGGTAATAAAAGCTTCTCCTTCCACTTCAGGGATAACTGCTTGGTAAGGACCATACTGGAGGTTTTTGATCACCCGACCGGTAAAACAGGTGTTGATAAGGCTTTCAATGGTAAAGTCTTGATGAAGGGCAATTTCCCCGCGGGTATAGTGGATGGCTGCTCGAGCCGAGACGCCAGTCCCAGTGGGACTGCGGTCGACTTCTCCTTCGGCAAAGACACACACATTGCGGCTGTGGTGGGTGGGATCTTGTGGCGGGCCGATAAAAATCACCCCGTAAAGGAAACTTAAATCGTTACTTATGGGGTGGCGAAGGGACGGATGAGAGGCGATTAGTTTTTTAAGGCGTTGTCCCCACTCGATGATTGTTTTGAATTCAGACGGAATTAATTTTAATCCCAGATCTTCGGCTCGAATGAAAGCATAGAAGGCACCTCCGAAAGCCAGGTCATAATGGATAAGACCTACGGAGGGTAAGTTAACTTTTTCGTCGAGAGCAACAACAAAAGAAGGAACATTCTGAAAAGATACTTTAACCACTCTCTCTCCTTCGCGTCGGGCGCGAGCAATGACTTGTCCCGCCGGGGTATCGATTTTAAGACAAGGCTGAGAGCCTTCTTTAACGATTATCCCTCCTTCCAGGACGACTTTGGTTAAAGCGATAATACCATGGCCACACATAGTGCTATAACCTTCATTGTGAAGGAAAATAACGCCCAAATCACTATCTGATCGTTCCGGTTCAGTCAGGAGACAACCATACATATCCGCGTGGCCTCGAGGTTCCCACATTAAGGCTCGGCGCCAATGATCAAAATTTTGCTGCACATACCGGCGTTTGGCCATGATAGTGGATCCTTTAAGAGGGGGGAACCCAGAGGTGATGACTCGAAATGGTTCACCGGCGGTATGGGCTTCGATGGCTTTAAAACGCTTCCATTCTGAGGGAGGAAAATAGGAGGGAATTGCGGCTATCTTTAGGTCTTTGTTCCTCATAGTTCCACTTCCTGACCAAAGTTGTGCTGTTGGGCCTTCTCCAGGATAAGTTGGGCCACGATGACATCCTGAATAGCCAGCCCGACGGATTTAAATACAGTTATTTCTTCATCGTCTACCCGCCCTGGCAGAGATCCGAGGACGATTTCGCCAATTTCGCCATAAATATCTTGAGGAGTAATTAATCCTTGGCGCCACGGAATAATGATATCGCCGGCTTCTTCTAGACAGGCTGGACGAGAATCAACCACAATTTTGGCCTTGGTGATGATATCTTCAGGAAGCTCCTGCATCTCGGGAGTAAAGGAGCCAATAGCGTTGATATGGGTGCCGGGCTTAACATCAGCACCGTTAAAAACAGGGCGGGTGGCCGTGGTCGCAGTGCAGATAATATCGGCTTCTTTTATAGCTTCTTGCGGCGAGGAGGCCACCAGTATCTCTGAAGGTACAGAGGAGCCCCAAGTCTTCATCTCTTCCACAAAATTGCGGGCCGCTTCGCGATTGGGATCATAGACCCACGCCTTGGTTAATGGCTGAACGTGACTGACGGCCAGTAACTGAGTTCGTCCTTGAACCCCCGCGCCAAAAATAGCGGCAATTTTAGCCTCTGTTCGAGCCAAATACTCGGTGGCCACTCCTGAAGCAGCTCCTGTCCGCAAGGCAGTGAGCCAGGAAGCCTCCATGAGAGCTAAGGGAACGCCGGTCTCCGAGCTGACGAGTAAAAACACGGCATTTATGGTTGGCCGCTTAAATTGCGCATTATGAGGGAAGACCGAAACAATCTTGGACCCCAAGGCGTTTTCTTGTTTCAGGTAGGCAGGCATAAAAAGCGTCACCCCTTCTTTTTCCTCGACAGGAATTTGAAGGCGGGGGGGCATGATCACCTGTTGGGTAGCCAGGGCCCGATAGGCTTTTTTCACCATCGGGATGACTTCGCTCATTGCCAGATTAGCTTGAATATCGGCTTTGGTGATAACTCTTACTTTCATCAGACCGTCCTTTCTTCTCCCTTGGAGGAGGTTGAGTTTTGGAATCTTTGGTATCGATAAGGACCAAGGTCGAAATTAGTTTCACCGTAAAGGATAAGATCACTTAAGATATCCCCAACCGCGGGGGCATGCTGAAAACCATGTCCCGAGAAGCCGCTGGCAACCCAGAAACCTTCCACCTCGGGTAGAGGTCCGAGGATAGGATTTTCATCGGGAGTCATCGCGTAGAGACCTGACCAGCCGCGAGCAATTGAGGCTTGCGCCAAGGTCGGGACACGATGAGTAGCGATCTCCGTTAATCTTTCGAGCAGACTCAGTTCAATGCCGGATTTAAACCCAGGGGATTCAGCCGGGTCGCTCAATCCCAATAAATAACCTAGTCCCTCTTCTCGAAAGTAGAAATGGTTTTCAAAATCAATAATTAAGGGAAGGGGCTGTTGTCCCAAGCGAAAAGGATGAGTGACAAAAACCTGTCGGCGGAGAGGAGTAATAGGCAGTTTGATTCCAGCCAAAGCGGCCACCTCTCCTGCCCAGGCTCCGGCCGCATTGATGACTAGAGAGGCTGACAAACGGCCTTGGGGGGTAATTACGGCTTGCACTCTTTGGGCTTCGACTTCTATCTTTTCAACTGGGGTCTGTTCCAAGATAACCACTTTTTGTTGGCGGCAACCCCGGGCGTAAACCATGGCCACTTGATAAGGATCTGTATAACCATCGGCCGAACAAAAAGTGCCTCCCGCCAGATCGTCAGTCCTTAAAAAGGGCCATTGCTTTTTTATCTGGGCGGGAGAGAGAACTTCCACTGGAACTTGAAGGTTCTGTTGGAGAGCCACGTTTTCTAAAAAGGTAGACCAAACATTATCGCTTTGAACCAGAAATAAATACCCGACCTGATGAATCAGGAATGATTCTTGATTACCGAGTTGGTAGCGTAAAATATCTAGAAGATGTAATGAATGTTGGGAAAGGCGAATGTTAGCGGGATGGGAAAATTGCTGTCGAATCCCCCCTACACTGAGGCCAGTTGAAGCTTGGGCGAGGAGATCTTTCTCTAAAAGGGCCAGTCTTAAGTCACTTTTAGCGGCTAAATAGTAGGCCAGGCTTAGCCCGACTATTCCCCCTCCAATGATGATGATATCAAATCCCTCGTCTTGTTTCCTGATCATGAAGGAATGCTGTCCTCTTGAATCTTATATCTTCCCCTTCCGAATTAGGCCGCTTGGTGTTACTTTTTATCTTTCGTTTTTTTCTTTTCTTCAAGGGCAGATTTTAATTTTTCAGCAAAGATTCCCCCAAAACCAGCCGCTTGGCCAACAAAAGCTTTAACTTCTTCTTTTTTCTTTTCTTTTTCTGCTTTGGGGGCGGGGAGAACTTCTTCCTGGTCTTCCTTAGCCTTGGTGGCAATCAGGGCTTCTTGTTCAAATTCTTCTAATTCGATTTTTTCTTCGATAAATTTTTTCTCTCCCCTTCTTCTTCGTGGTCCGCTTTCGGGTTCTAGGCGGCCTTTGTGTTTCTTTTTCTTGAGAGATTTTTTGGCTGGTTTTTCTTTTTCTGGACTGGGGGGTTGTTTGATCTCGGGGGGGGTTAAGGGTTGTTCTTCGGTCGCGGGTTTTTCCTCTGGAGGGGAGACAATTTCTGGGGTCGGCGAAGGCTCTTGGGCTTCTAAGGGAGGAGAAGGGATTTCTGGCTGTTGCTCTTGGGCTGCTCTCTCTTCTTCTAGAATTTGAGCGATCAGGGTTTCGGATAAGGACAGGCCTTCGGCTGCAGGTTTTTCGACGCGCGCCGCTTCCTCAGTAAGCTCTTCTTCCGTTTTGACCTTTTCATGGTAAATGAAGACTCCCTTTCTTTTTTCTGACTCGGCAAATTCGGGAGCAGATTGAAGGGTGGCTTCGACGGCTTCTTGGGTAGTTCGCCGGAGGAAATCCGCGAGGTGGAAAGCTTTTAAGTAATGGAGAACTCTTTCTTCTTCGGGGCTAAATTCTTTATAAATAAGAATGAGTAACTCTCGTAAATCATTGACTTCTCGTTGGGGATATAGTTTTAGTAAGTGCTCCAATGTTTCTTCGTCGATGTGAATTATTTTATTGGGGAGGGCATAGGAGAAAAACTCTTCGTCTGTTTTTTGAAACTTATCGGTTTCTGAGTCGTAAGTCAGGCGAGGATAAGAGATTTTTTTCTTAGATGTTTTTAACCAAAAACGGAATCTTGTTTTGGAGCGTTGTTCCAGAGTTAAGCTGGCTCCCTGGGGCACGTGAAATTGCTCGAAAATGTCTTGGAGACCAAGAAAGGCATGGCAAGAGGAGAAATAGAAAACTGAATATTCCTTCTCTTCTTCAGGATCTTCAAGGATGTATTCAAGCGATGAAAGCTCTTTCTTCAAGGCTAAGGGGAGGCGTACCCCTCCGGAGAGAATGTCGCGCCAACCAAGATATATTTTGAGAGGGAATTCAAGTATCGAACTCGATAATTTTTGTTTTTCAATTTCAGGGGGAGAAGGAATCGGGGGAGCTAAAAGGGGAATATTTTTGGTCATCCTTTCCAGAATCTCTTTGTGGATCCATTTTCCCCATTTTTCAGGAAAAGTATAAACAAACTTTTTCCGGTATTTCTTACTGAGTAAGGCGTTTAGACTCATACAAGCTAATCCATATTCTTGCGAGTTGAAAGGGATGTCCAAGACGTTGTGAATAAGCTCTTCGGTGGGCACGGAATGGTTTTTATCAAGGATATATTGTTCGATTTCTTGGATTTTTTCTTCGGCTATATTTATTTGTTTTTCAGTTAAAGCCCACTTGTCGCCCCACCCAAAGAAACGCTGGTCATGATGAAGGGCTTTCTCAAGGTTTTTGGCTAGCTTTTTTAGATCTTTCTCGGTAATGGGGATTTCGTGCCGGCGAGGATCTTGTTCAGGAGGAATTAGTTCGGGCTCGCGCTCCTGATGATCCATGTTGCTGGGAAGCAGTACTTGAGTTTTGGTCTTTTTCATGTAGTCGATGTGGCGACGGAAAAGGCCTCCTCCGTTGTAGTCGACTTCCAGCATTTCACAGCGGAAACTTTCATAGGGGATCTTATTAACCACGCGCAGGACGACGGCCCCCGTAAACATTTCGGTATTTTTGCTGGAAACCAAGATGGGCTCATTATATTCTTTGTAAATTAGATCTCCCACTTCATAACGGCAGTTGGGGTCATATTTTTTCAGCGGTTGATTGAGTTCAGTTGCCGTTTTTTCAAAACCTAACTTGGTGGTTAGTTCTTTAAGGGAGAGGGGTTCGGTCGTGGTTTGGAGGATAGAGTAGACAAAATCTAAATCCCCTCTTGAGATTTGAGCAATTTCAGGTTGTTGAGCCATATTATTACCGTTTTGTCCTTTTCTGCTTAATTATACACTTTTTTCTTGTCCCATGAGAAGCCAGAGAATGGCTTTTTGGACATGGAGTCTGTTTTCGGCTTGATCAAAAACAACCGATTGGGGGGAGTCAATAACTTCTGAGGTAACTTCTTCTCCACGGTGAGCGGGTAAACAATGCATAAAAATTGCCTCGGGTTTAGCTTGAGCCATAAGAGTTGTGTTGACCTGAAAAGAGGCAAATATTTGAGCTCTTTTTTCTTTTTCCTGTTCTTGACCCATTGAAGCCCAGACATCAGTGTAGATAGCATCAGCTTCGCGGACAGCTTCAATTGGATCATTAGTTAAGGAAAGGGCAAATCCAGTGGACTGTCCATCTTCCCTGGCTTGATTGACAATTTCAGGCTGGGGCTCATAACCTTGGGGAGTGGCCACGGCTAGCTTAGTGCCGGCTTTAGCACCGGCCAACATCAGGCTATGACAAACATTGTTACCGTCCCCAACATAGGCTAACTTAAGCTGACTAAGGTCCCCTTTCTTTTCTCTTAAGGTTAAGAAATCTGCCATTGCCTGACATGGATGGAGAAGATCGGTTAAGGCATTGACAACGGGTATCCTAGCTGCTTCAGCCAAGTCGACAACAATTGAGTGAGCAAAAGTCCGGGCCATGATACCATCGACCCATCTTTCAAGATTTTTGGCCACGTCAAAGGGCGTTTCTCGGGAACCCAATTGGATGTCCGCAGGAGCTAGATAAATGGCTTCTCCTCCCAGTTGGAGCATCCCCACTTCAAAAGTGACTCTCGTCCGGAGGGAGGGTTTTTGGAAGATCATGGCGAGGATCTTTCCTCGTAATGAAGATTTAAATTTATCGGGTTTGGCCTTCATTTTTTGGGCCAAGTCAAGGATTTCATTAAATTCATAGACTGAAAGATGATGAATAGACAAGAAATCTTTCAACATGTCTATTGCCTCCTTTTTTTCCGAGATGCAACGATTTTGGTTCCGGAGCGATTTACCAAAGCAGCCTTGAGATAATTGGCGGAAGTGATAAGCACTTCTTGTCCCCCATGGGCGATATATTCTAGGGCAGCTTTAATTTTGGGCCCCATCGAGCCGGGAGGAAAGTGCCCTTGGTCTAGATATTTTTGGGCTTCCTCAGCAGCTATGACCCGCAATGGTTTTTCTTCGGGAGTTCCGTAATTTAAGCAAACTTGGGAAACATTAGTCAAAATAATGAATAAATCTACTCCCACCTCTCGGGCGATTAAGCTGGCGGCATAATCTTTGTCAATAACTGCTTCCACCCCTTGGAAAAGACCGTTGCCATTGATGATCACGGGGATGCCTCCTCCTCCGGCAGCGATAACGATGATGCCCTCCTCAATCAACGATTTAATTATGCGTTTGGGGACAATATCGATCGGTTTGGGAGAAGGGACGACTTTGCGGTAGCCGCGGCCCGCATCTTCGATCATGGTCCATTTCTTTTCTCTAATAAGCATTTGAGCCCGATATTTGGTATAAAAGGGACCGATAGGTTTAGTGGGGCTTTGGAAAGCTGGATCGTGGCGGTCGACGACCACTTGAGTGATGAGAGTAGCCACCTCTTTATCTATGGATCTTTTGCGCAATTCATTGATGAGAGTCTTCTCGAGCATAAAGCCCATACTTCCTTCAGTCATAGCGTCACAAAGCTCCAGCGTAAAGGGTGGTACTTTAGTCACAGCTTCTTCCATTTGAATAAGTAGATTTCCCACCTGAGGACCATTACCATGGACGATGATTAATTCGTATCCTTTCTGAACAATATGAGCCATCAACTTGGCGGCCTTTTGGGCGTTTTTCATTTGCTCGGACTGAAGGCCCTTTTGATGGTTAGGAAGAATAGCATTGCCTCCAAAGGCAATGAGGGCTTTACGGTGGTGCATTAGAACCTCGCTAAGATTTCCTCCAGATTTGGAGAACCAATTTCTTCCAGTTCGTAAGTTACTCTGAGGATGGGTTTAGAGGTTTTTACTAAGCGTCCCAAGTCGATGGGGGTAGCTCCGATCACCAAGTCACAAGGAACTTTGTCGATAGTGGCGGCTAGTTCTTGGATTTGTTTTTCTCCGTAGCCCATGGCGGGGAGGACGCGATCTAAATGTTTGTACTTATTAAAGGTGTCCTTGATACTTCCCACGGCATAGGGACGAGGGTCAATTAATTCGGCTGCTCCATATTTTTCGGCGGCGATGACCCCTGCTCCATAGGGCATTTCTCCATGGGTCAGAGTTGGGCCGTCCTCGATGACCAAAACTTTTTTCCCTTTAATAGCTGCTCCGTCCTGGATGAAAATGGGCGACCGGGCTTTAATTATAGTCGCGGTGGGATTGACTTGCCGAGCGTTCTCGAGCACGATCTCGACATTTTCGGGTTTAGCGGTTTCAATTTTATTAATGATCAGCACATCGGCCCGGCGGAAATTGGTTTCGCCCGGATGATATTTAAGCTCATGCCCGGGGCGATGGGGATCGACAACGACAATTTCTAAGTTTGATTTGTAAAAGGGGATATCATTGTTGCCCCCATCCCAAAGAATGATGTCTGCTTCTTGCTCGGCTTGATGGAGAATATCGGCATAGTCGACCCCAGCGTAGACGATTATTCCATTTTGGATATGAGGCTCATATTCTTCCATTTCTTCGATGGTGCATTTCTGGTCGATCATGTCTTGATAAGTAGCAAAACGCTGAACGCGTTGCTGTTCCAAGTTCCCATAGGGCATAGGATGGCGAATAACAACCACTTGGCGTCCTTTTTCTTGGAGGAGAAGAGCGATTTTTCTGGTCGTTTGACTTTTGCCGCATCCGGTACGGACAGCACAGACAGAAATGACGGGCTTCTGACTGGAGAGCATGGTTTCCTTAGGCCCTAGGAGCACAAAACTGGCTCCGGAGGCCATGACTTCGGAAGCTTTATGCATCAGGTATTCATGGGGGACATCACTGTAGGAGAAGAATACTTCATCGACTTGCTGCTCTTTAATTAAGCTGGTTAGTTTTTCCTCAGGGTAGATAGGGATGCCCTCGGGATATAATTTACCAGCCAAGCTTGGAGGATATTTACGCCCCTCAATATCAGGAATTTGGGTAGCAGTAAAGGCAACGACTTGATAGTTATCGTTGTCTCGGAAGAAAACATTAAAGTTGTGAAAATCACGGCCGGCAGCACCCATGATAACTGCTTTTTTCATCAAAATGCCTCCTCTTGTTTCGGGATTAATTTAAGTTTTAACTTAACTATCTCAAAAATGAATTAATTAGTATAATATACGAGTTCAAATTATGCAATCTTGCGAATCGAATCATCTGAAATCTAACTGAAAAGTAGACATGGAGGTAGTATATCTTTTCCTTGACCAAGAAATAGTCAAGAATTATAGATAATGCAGAGTGGCTTTTTTTGTTTTGGGGTCGAGGAGAAGGTAAGAAGATTTCCCGGTCAACCACCCCCCAGCTTCACCGGGATTCAGTATCAGGAGACGGCCTTTCGAAGCGATGCTCGGTTTATGAGTGTGGCCAAATATGTAAACATCTATATCCGACCGGGCGATTAAGTCAGTTTCTGGAGCTAAGGGAATATGTCGGAGATGAATTTTAAGGCCTTCCACGCTAAACTCATAAGGGGCATCTTGGATTAGGCCTCCGCCCTCGATAGCCGTTATTAGACCCTGTTTTTCCCCATCACAGTTACCAAAGACAGCTCGGAGGGGGCACCGCAGGCGTCTTAATTCTCGAGCGGCAAAGGGCGCCACAAAATCACCAGCATGAATGACCAGTGAGCAGCTAAGCTCATTAAAAATGGCCACCATTTGACGGAGAGCAGGCAGATTGTCGTGGCTGTCAGAGATAATAGCGATCATTGACCAGGCCTCTTTGGTGGTTAAAATTATCCTGGTTTGGCGCCGGAAGTCAAGACATCCAGGGTGGGAAAAATTTTCTTAATATTAGGGGATTAGCGCGGGCGACCCGATAAGGTAAAGTCGTTGACCATCCGAGCGAAAAAGACTATTTGTTAATTCTTCTGGCGGCCAGAACGAAAGCAAGGAACGCCAAGGTGAAGGGAGAGGAAACAAAGCTGTTCAAGAGAACCTTGGTAATATATACGGGCAGCTAATCAGAGTCCGCCGAAGCCGGCGCTAACCGGAGCTGCTCTCTAGTATTGACAGGGTTGACTTTAATGATTAATATATTATGGATTTAAGGAAGGCGCGTAGCTCAGTGGAAGAGTGCTTCCTTGACGCGGAAGAGGTCGAGGGTTCGATCCCCTCCGCGCCTACCATTTTTTCTCCAAGGGAATGATTTAATTTCCTCTAAGTAAGGAGAAAGAAAAGCTATTTTTTTAATGAAAGAGAAATGGTACTAAATTAAAAATAATCATCCAGTAGAGGGGAATTTATCAGGCGGCAAGAAGATTTTTTTCCTCTGATTCATCCCCGGGATTGGAAACAAGGATTGGATCGATGGCCCAAGAAAAAAAAGGGAGACCCCAGGAACAAAAACTAGTAGATAGTCCAGCTCCTAGTCTGGAGGTCTTACGTCATAGCGCTGCTCATCTTCTGGCTCAGGCTGTTTTGGACTTATTCCCGGGAACGCAGGTTGGGATTGGCCCGGCGGTAGAAAATGGCTTTTATTATGATTTTCTCCGCGATAAACCTTTTACCCCCGAAGACCTGGAGGCCATTGAGCAAAGAATGAGAGAATTAGTCAAGGAGGATATCCCCATCGAGAGGATTGTTATACCCAAAGCAGAAGCCATCAAGCTGTTTCAGGATATGGGCCAAGAGTTAAAGGTCGAGTTGATTAAGGAAAAAGGAGGCGACCAAGTTTCCTGCTACCGCCAGAGAAGTTTTATTGATTTCTGCTTGGGGCCTCATCTGCCCTCAACAGGAGCGATCAAGTATTTTAAACTCCTTTCCGTCTCCGGAGCATACTGGCGAGGAGATGAGCGGGGCCCTCAATTACAGCGAATCTACGGGACAGCTTTTTTTACTAAGCAGGACTTGGAAAATTATTTACATTTTCTCGAAGAAGCGCGCCAACGGGATCATCGCCGGTTAGGGGCAGATCTGGATTTATTTAGTTTTGATGAACTAGTAGGGCCAGGCCTCGTGTTGTGGCACCCTAAAGCAGGGGCGATCAGAAAAGAGATTGAGGATTATTGGCACGAGGAGCACTTTCAAGATGGATATGAATTCCTGTACACTCCTCATATTGCGAAGCTGGATGTTTGGCGGACCAGTGGCCACACTGAATTTTATGAGGCGATGTTTCCTCCCTTTCAGAGCGAGGGAATTGAGTATGAACTAAAACCGATGAATTGTCCTTTCCATATCATGATTTATAAAAGTCGGCTGCGGAGCTATCGCGACCTTCCTTTGCGGTGGGCTGAGTTGGGAACCGTGTATCGTTATGAGAGAAGTGGGGTCCTCCATGGTTTGCTCCGGGTGCGAGGATTTACTCAGGATGACGCCCACATTTTTTGTCGTGATGACCAGTTGGAAGAAGAAATAACCAGAGTCATCTCATTGGCTTTGCGGATGTTGCGGACTTTTGGTTTTGTCGGGTATGATCTGTTTTTGTCCACTCGACCAGAAAAATATGTGGGCAGTGAGGAAGATTGGGATCAAGCTATCCAAGCTTTGAAAAAAGCCTTGGAAAAGCAGGGCTTATCCTTTCAAATTGACGAGGGAGAAGGAGTTTTTTATGGTCCTAAGATTGATATGAAGATCAAGGATGCTTTGGGTCGATCCTGGCAATGTACGACCATTCAACTTGATTTTAATCTAGCAGAGAGATTTGATTTAAGTTATACAGGAGAAGATGGCCAACCTCACCGACCTTTCCTCATTCATCGGGCTATCTTAGGTTCTCTAGAGAGATTTTTTGGGATTCTTATCGAGCATTACAAAGGAAATTTTCCCTTGTGGTTGGCCCCGGTTCAAATGAGTATTCTTCCCATTGCTGATCGTCATAATGAATATGCCGACCAACTCAATCAACTTTTCCGTCGAGAAGGCATTCGCAGCGTCGTTAATTCTCGCCGCGAAAAGATTGGCCATAAGATTAGAGAAGCAGAAATGGCTAAGGTTCCGGTAATTCTGATTATTGGTGACCGGGAGTTACAAAAGGAAACCGTTTCCCTCCGTGTCCATACCGTGGGGGATAAAGGTGAATGGCCAGTCAGTAAACTGCTTGAAAAAATAAAAATTTTGATTAAGAATAAAGCCATCACTTATGATTTTTAAGGAGGTTAATCATCAGAAGGCGTAGATTTGGACCCGTCAAAAAGAAGGAAAAACCACATCGGATAAATGAAATGATCAGAGCCCGTGAAGTTAGACTAGTCGATGAAGACAAGAAACAGTTGGGTATTCTATCCCTAGCCCAAGCTCTAGAGTTAGCGAGAGAGAAAGACCTTGATTTGGTTGAGGTTGCTCCCCAAGCTAATCCTCCCGTCTGTCGATTGATGGATTATGGGAAATTCCTCTATGAGCTGCACAAGAAAGCCCAAGAAGCCAAGAGACATCAGAAGCAAGTTCAAGTAAAAGAGATCAAGTTTCGACCCAAGATAAGCATTCATGATTATACTTTTAAGGTCAAACATATCCGGCGGTTTCTGGGAGATGGTCATAAGGTTAAAATTACGATCATGTTAAGAGGGCGAGAAAAATACAAGCCAGAAATGGCTTATCAGGTAATAGACCGGGTTTTTAATGACATTCAAGATTTAGGCCAGAAAGACGGAAATTACAAGGTGCAACCGTGGGCCGTCTCGGTCCTGGTTAGCCCCCGGAAAACAGGAGGAAAAGATGCCAAAACTAAAAACGCACCGCGGAGCGAAGAAACGGTTCAAGGTAACGACCAACAAGAAAATTCTTCATCAAAAGTCAAATAAAAGCCATATCCTGACCAAAAAGGCAGCTAAAAGAAAAAGGAATTTAGGAAAGCCGACTTTAATCAGCCGGGTTGATAGAGATAAAATTAAGCGTATGCTACCTTACGAATTTTAGCAATAATTTAGGGGAAAATATCTGTCGGGAACCTGAAAGTTCAGGCATTACCTAGATTGACTGACAAAGGAGGAGTGAAATGCCGCGAGTAAAAAGAGGTCCTAAGAGACGAAGAAGAAGGTCAAAAATCTTAGAATTAGCCAAAGGCTATTGGGGAGCTCGTAGCCATAATTATCGCACGGCTAAAGAGGCAGTAGACAAGGCTCTGCAATATGCTTATCGTGACCGTCGTGCTCGCAAACGAGAATTTCGCCGTTTATGGATTATTCGCATTAAAGCCGGCGCGGCCAGCCATGGATTGAGTTATAATCGTTTCATCCATGGTTTGAAACAGCAAAACATCGAACTTGACCGGAAAATTTTGGCCGATTTGGCCGTTAATTCTCCCCAGACGTTTGCCCGGATAGCCGAACAAATAAAGAGTTCTTCCTGATTTGTCAAATGCAAGAGATTCGAGAGAAAATCAATCAATATCGATTGAAATTCGAAGAAGAAGCGGTCAGAGTTCGTGATCGGCAGGGGTTAGAAGCCCTTCGAGTGCAATTTTTAGGACGAAAAAGAGGCTATATAACTAAATTAATTGAGAATCTAAAGCATCTTTCCCCGGAAGAAAGGCCCCTTATGGGTAAGGAGATAAATGAGTTAAAAACTTACATTTTGGCCAAGTTAGAAGAGATCAAGCACGATGTGGTGGAGACGCAAAAAAAAGTTTCTCACTTCGATCTAACTTTGCCCGGTCGCCAGATTCCCCTGGGGGCTCCCCATCCCTTGGTCAAATTACAAGAAGAAATTGAGAGTATTTTTTACCAAATGGGTTTTTCGGTGGAAGATGGACCAGAGATAGAAACTGATTATTATAATTTCGAAGCCCTCAACTTTCCTCCTCATCATCCGGCGCGGGATGATTGGGATACTATTTATGTTGAAGAACGAGAAGATCTCTTGCTACGGACCCACACCTCTCCAGTTCAGATAAGGGCTATGGAGAAGAGAAAACCCCCTATCCGGATTATCATCCCTGGCCGTGTTTATCGCAAGGAGACGCCTGATCCGACTCATCTGCCCATGTTCTTTCAAGTTGAAGGGTTGGTTGTGGATGTGGGCATAACTTTTGCCCATCTTAAAGGAACTTTAGAGAGTTTTTTACGGCGACTTTTCAGTGAGCGCATTAAAATCCGTTTTCGTCCCAGTTTTTTTCCTTTTACTGAACCTTCTGCGGAAGTTGATATTAGCTGCTTGGTTTGTCAGGGGAAAGACAGTAGATGCCGCGTTTGTCGGGGCAGTGGCTGGATTGAAATTTTAGGAGCTGGAATGGTTGACCCCCAAGTGCTGAAAAATGTGAATATTGATCCTGAAAAATTCTCCGGCTTTGCATTCGGCATGGGCATTGACCGGACAGCCATGTTCGTTTATCAAATCAATGATATGCGGTTATTCTACGAGAATGACTTGAGATTATTAAGGCAGTTTAACAGGCAATGAGAATAAGTATTGATTGGCTTAGCGATTTTATTGATCTGGATCTTTCCGTTGAAGAGCTTATCCAGATGCTGAATAATATCGGCTTAGTGGTTGAGGATAGACAAGAAGTAGAGGGGGATACGATTTTAGAGATCGAAACCTACGCCAATCGACCCGATACTTTAGGTCATCTCGGCATTGCCCGGGAACTCTCAGCTGCTTTACAGAAACCTTTAAAAGAACAACATTGGCCCTTAGTGGAAATAACTGAGAAAACCAGCGATTTAATTGATGTCCAAGTGTTTGTGGAGGATCTCTGCCCCCGTTATTGTGGGTTAATTGTCCGCGATGTCGCTGTGGGGCCATCTCCTGAATGGCTCCAGAAAAGATTAAGGGCGGTGGGAGTCAAGTCCATTAACAATGTTGTTGATGTTACCAATTATGTACTATACGCCACGGCTCAGCCTGTTCATGCTTTTGACTTGGCTAAATTAGCTGGTTCCAAAATAATCGTCCGGCAGGCCAAAAAAGGCGAGCTTTTGCGGACGTTAGATGGGACAGATTTGATCTTGTCTCCAGAAAATATGGTTATTGCTGATGAACAGAAGCCAGTGGCCTTAGCCGGTATTGTCGGGGGAGAAAATTCCGCGGTCACGTCCGAGACCAAAGATGTGTTTATCGAATGTGCCTATTTCGACCCCTTATCAGTGCGACAAACAGCTAAAAAATTAGGCATTCAAACCGATGCTTCTTACCGTTTTGAAAGGGGAGCAGATATTTCTTTTCCCCCTCAAGCAGCCTGGATGGTGGCTTCCTTTTTAAGTGAGTTCAAGGGAAAAGTCACCAAAGGCTTGATTGATGTTTACCCGTCTCCCGTTAAGCGACGCACCTTAATTCTTCGCCACCATCGGATTCAAGAGTTGCTGGGGGTTGATATTTCCTCGGAGACAATAGAGAAAACATTTACCGCTCTCGAATTTCAAGTATCCCAAGCTCAGCCAGGGAGTTGGAAAATATTGGCACCCTATCATCGCGTTGATATCGAACGAGAAGCAGATTTAATTGAGGAGGTGGCTCGTTTTTATGGATATGACCGAATACCAGCCCTTTTTCCTCCTTTAAGGCAGCTGGAACCTCCTCCTTCGCCTTTAAAAAAGCTAATCCAGAAAATAAGGCAAACTTTGTTCCATTATGGTTATAATGAAGTTTTAAATTTCAGTTTTGCTAGTGAGGAAGAAATCTCTCTTTTTAGCCACCATCTACGCCCAGTAAGCTTAAGAAACCCTGTTTCCAGTCGTGCGGCTTTAATGAGAACGACTCTCCTTTCCGGGTTGATAACCAATATCATTTATAACCTTAACCATGGAGTAGAAGGGGTCCATCTTTTTGAAGTAGGAAAGATTTATTTTTGGAAAAATGAGCTCCCGTGCGAACAGTTAACTTTAGGCCTGGTCTCGACCGGATTAATTTCAGAAAAGCAATGGTCTACACCTCAAGAATCCGGGGATTTTTTTCGCCTAAAGGGGGCGGTGGAGACTCTTTTTTCTATGCTTCGCTATGAACCCCTAAGTTTTGCTGCGCAAGACCATCCTTGGTGTGAGCCAGGTTTAGCCTTGAACGTGAAGTATAAAGGAGAATCAGTTGGATTTTTGGGGCAATTGAGAGCCGACATGGCCACTAAATATGGCCTCCAACAGGAAGTGTGGATAGCAGAATTTAATCTGGGCCATCTTCTGTCTAAGCAACCTCAACCTTTCACTCTGAGACATTTAATCAAGTATCCGGTCGTTATTCGAGATGTTTCTTTCTTGGCTGACAAGGATCTTCGGTATTCTTCCGTTCAAGAGTACCTCCAGAAAAGAGAAATTCCTTGGCTGGAAAGATTTGAATTGTATGATCGTTTTACCGGGTCGACCATCCCTCCGGGTAAAGTTAGCCTATCCTTCCGTTTTGTCTTCCGCCACCCCGAGAGAACTCTCGAGGCTGAGGAAGTGGATAGCTTGATGGAGCGGGTTATTAAGGCCTTAATTATGGAATTTAATTTCCAACTAAGGGAAGGAGGGAAAATTGACAAGTGAACTGGAAAGAATTAAAATTCTGGAAGGAAAGGTAGTTAAATTAGTTGAATACTTAAATAAAGTTATTGCCGAAAATTCTGTTTTGAAACAGAAGATTAGGGATCTCCAAGCAGTAAAAAAGGATTACGAAGCCCAAAGCACTAAGTTTTCCCAGTTGGATGCACAGCTCAAAGAGCTCGAACAGGAAAGGGAAGAAATTAGAGCCAAAGTTGATGCCCTTATTGCTCAGATCGATGAACTGGGTATATGAAAGAAAAAATCTTAGAAATCGAGATTTTTGGCCAGAAATATAGAATACGGGTCAAAGGAGAAGAGGATGAAGAATATATTAGCCAATTGACTGCTTATGTTGATCAAAAAATGAGGGAAGTAGCCGTCAAATCAAAGTCAGCAGACATGGTTAAAATAGCGGTTTTAACCGCCTTGAACGTTGCTGACGAATATTTTATGACGCAAAGGAAACTTGATCAACTAAGCGAAGTCATTGGCCAAATTGAATCGGAAATAGAATATGTGGAGGACAATCTCTTCAAAGATGCGAATACATAAAGAGATAAAGGGGACTAGGCCAAGAAGAAACCCTTTTTGTTTTACATCTAAGAACGTGAAGAGTTTTGACTCGAGGAAGAGTGCCTTGGTTATTAAACAGACAAGGTCAGGATTGGCCAGCGGGTAAATCGCCTGTTTTGACCGGTTCCCTTTTGCCCTCCTTTTTTCCTCTCCTTTGACGCCCCGTAAAGGAGGTAGTTACAGTGAACACGTTAATCATCGTTCTAGTCATGACAATTGTCATTTTGGTGGGGGTGATTGTTTTCTTGCTTATCCAGAAATCAGCGGGGGCTAAGTTTTTTTTGAAGGCTAAGCAAGAAGCCCAGGAAATATTAAAACAAGCCAAGGAAGAAGCCGAAAAGTTAAAGAAGGAAGCTTCCTTGGAAGCCAAAGAAAAGTTCATTAGCCTTAAAACTGATTTTGAGCGCCAAACTCGTCACCAGCAACGCAAGCTCAATGAGATGGAAAGACGGTTATTGCGCAAGGAAGAAAACCTGGAGAGAAAATACCAGCTTCTTGAGCGTAAAGAAAGAGATTTTTCCCACAAGGAAAGAGCACTTTATCAGAAGGAAAAAAGACTCCAAGAAAAGGAAAACGAGTACCAACAAAAACTGAATCAAGTTATTGAAGAATTGGAAAGAGTTGCTCATTTTACTCAGGAAGAAGCCAAAAGAGAGCTCCAAAAAAGAATCGAAGATGAAGCTCGACTGGAAGCGGTCCAAACCCTTCGGCAGATTGAAGAAGAAACAAAAGAGAAGAGCCAAGCTTTAGCGCGGGAGATAATCAGCCAAGCCATCCAAAGGACCGCGGCTGAACATGTGGTGGAGACTACGGTGTCCATAGTTGACCTTCCTTCTGATGACATGAAGGGGCGAATCATCGGCCGCGAAGGTAGGAATATCAGGGCCTTGGAATTAGCTACCGGAGTAGATATTATTGTTGATGATACTCCAGAAGCGGTAATTCTTTCCAGTTTTGATCCTATCCGCCGCGAAATGGCCCGGATGGCGATTGAGAAATTAGTTGTGGATGGGCGTATTCACCCGGCCCGAATTGAAGAGGTAGTAGAAGCAGTCAAGGAGGAGTTAGAGCAAAAAATAAAACAAGAAGGAGAATCGGTCATTCTGGAGCTCCAAATTCAAGATCTTCATCCCGAGCTGGTAAAGTTGTTAGGCAAATTGAAATATCGGACGAGTTATGGCCAAAATGTCCTTCAACACTCTAAAGAAGTTGCCTATCTGGCGGCTATTATGGCCAAAGAAATTGGAGTAGATGAGAAAGTTGCCCTTCGGGCCGGGCTTCTCCATGATATCGGAAAAGCAGTGGATCGCGAAGTTGAGGGGACTCACACTGAGTTGAGTGTGCAATTGGCCCGCAAATATGGTGAATCCGAAGCGGTCGTCCAAGCCATTGCCTCTCATCACCGGGATGTCGATTTTCCTTCGGTGGAAGCAGTGCTGGTTCAAGCGGCCGATACATTATCCGCGGCTCGACCGGGGGCCCGCCGGGAGTTGTTGGAAACCTATATCAAAAGGTTGGAAAAGCTCGAAGAGATTGCCAAATCTTTTGAGGGCGTAGCCAAAGCTTTTGCCTTGCAGGCTGGCCGCGAAATAAGAATTATTGTTGAGAGTCAAAAAATTTCGGATGAACGAGCGGCTTTAACGGCCAAGGATGTTGCTCAGCGCATTAAAAAAGAGTTGGATTATCCTGGTCAGATTAAAGTGACTGTCATTCGAGAGATGAGGGCCGTTGAGTATGCCAGATAACGTGAGACTACTTTTTGTTGGGGATATAATTGGGCGCCCTGGTCGACAAGCCTTGCGGCGCTTCTTACCCTCTCTTTGGCAAAAATATAAGCCAACCGTGGTTATAGCTAACGGAGAAAATGCCGCTGGTGGTGTTGGCTTGACGGTAAAAATAGCCGAAGAGTTATTTGCTCACGTAGATGTTATCACTTCGGGTAATCACATCTGGGATAAGAAAGAAATTTTCCCCCGCCTCGATAAGAATCAACGGCTTCTAAGGCCGGCTAATTATCCACCGGGTAATCCTGGCCAAGGGGGAGGGATCATTGAGGATCGAGCCGGCCAGAGGATAGGCGTCCTTAATCTGCAAGGGCGAGTGTTTATGGAGCCCATAGATTGCCCCTTCCGTAAAGCTGATGAAGAAATCAGTCTTTTAAAGGAAAAAACAAAAGTAATTATTGTTGATTTTCATGCCGAAGCCACTTCGGAGAAGCAAGCTCTTGGTTGGTATTTAGATGGCCGCGTCTCGGCCGTATTGGGAACCCATACCCATGTACCCACCGCGGATGCCCGAATTCTTCCTCAAGGGACAGCCTTTATCACGGATGTGGGCATGGTGGGTGCTTATGATTCCATTATCGGTGTTCGGCGGGAACAGGCCCTCCAAAGATTTATTTCCGGGCGACCACAGAGATTTGAGCCAGCCAAAGGCCAACTAGTGTTAATGGCCGCTTTTGTGGAGATTGATCCAGCCACCGGACGGGCTTTGGCGATTAGCCAAGAGATTATCGGGGAAGAAAATGGATCAACTGCAAAATAAGAGGTCAGGCCAAAGAGTCCTGACTGTTTCGCAATTAACCCAGTTAATCAAGAGCGAACTAGAGGACCGTTTTCCTGAGGTATGGGTAGAGGGGGAAATCTCGAATTTTCGACCTTACCACTCTGGTCATGTTTATTTTACCCTCAAGGATAGCCAGGCCCAATTACGGGCAGTCTTGTTTCGCTCAGCGGCCCAGCGGGTTCCCTTTGCCCTCCAAGATGGGTTGAAAGTTGTTTGCCGTGGAGCCATTTCGGTGTATGAGCCTCGTGGTGAATACCAAATTATTGTTGAAGAAGTTATTCCCCGCGGCAAAGGAGCTCTCCAGCTAGCGTTTGAACAATTAAAAGAGAAATTAAAAAAGGAAGGTTTATTTGCTGCGGAGTTGAAGAAAAAACTTCCTCTGTTGCCGAAGAAGGTTGGTGTAGTGACTTCACCTCATGGAGCGGCTATTGTTGACATTCTGCGGACCTTGGAGAGGAGATTTGCCCGCCTTCACATTATCATTTATCCGGTGCGAGTCCAGGGAGAAGGAGCGGCCGAGGAAATAGTCGAAGGGATTCAGTTCTTAAGTGCGGTTCCTAATATTGATGCCATCATTGTCGGTCGAGGAGGAGGTTCTATTGAGGATCTTTGGGCGTTTAACGAGGAAATAGTGGCCCGAGCCATTTTTGCCTGTCCAGTGCCTATAATCTCAGCGGTTGGTCATGAAATTGACTTTACCATTGCTGATTTTGTGGCTGACTTAAGAGCCTCTACCCCTTCGGCAGCAGCGGAAGTATTGATTGAGAAAGAGCAGGCTTTCGAAGAGAGGATAAACAACCTATTCCGGCGGCTGGGGCAAAGGATAGAGAACTTACTCGAGAAGCAAAGACATGCGGTTGTGGTGCGCATTCAACATCGGGCTTTTCAGAATTTTAAATGGCGCCTCCTCACCTGGGGACAAAGGATCGACGATTTAGAAGGGAAGGCCAGAGAAAGAATAGTGAGTCTTTTCCAAGATGTTCAGGCGAGCCAAGCCCAAGTTAGATTGGCCCGGGAAAAAATAGCCAATGCCATGCAGAAGAAATTGTCCAAATTAAGCTCGACTTGGGAAAAAATAGCCACCCATCTTGATGGGGTAAGTCCTCTCTCTGTTTTGCGCAAAGGATATGCCCTATGTTGGCGACAAGATGGGCGGCAAATAATTCGTCAAGCCAGTGATGTTTTGGTTAAGGACGAAGTTATAGTTACCTTTTATCGAGGGGAGCTATCTTGTTTAGTGCAAAAGGTGGATGCCTTAAAAACCATCGAATCTATGCTTTCTAAGGAGTCAAAATGAAGAATTTAAGCTTTGAACAGGCCTTGGAAGAACTGGAAAAAATAGTTGATCGGTTAGAAAACGAAGAGTTAACTCTTGAGGAAAGCTTGCGATTGTTTGAGGAGGGAGTTAAACTAGCAAGATTCTTGAGGGAAGAGCTAGAAAAGGCCGAGAAAAAGGTAGAGATTTTATTGAAAGACACCCAGGGAGAGTTAAAGCCTCACCCTTTTGAGGTGGAAAAGAGACAAGAATTGATTGAAAATAAAGGTCGTGGTGACTCCTCCCTAGAAAAAAAGAAGGAAGAACAAGGAGAAGATGATATTCCCTTTTAAGAAAGGAAAAGAGAAGAGAGCGAGTAATAATTTGGTTGGCCGCCAAGGGGGCTATTGAGCTGGAGAGAAAATGGATGATCTAACTAAGAAATTTCAGGGCTGGAAGGAGAAAATTGACCAAGCCCTGGAGGAATATTTGCCGCGGGAGGAGCCTACTCTCTTCGAGGCGATGCACTATGCTCTTTTTTCGGGGGGGAAAAGATTCCGTCCCCTCTTACTTTTCAGTGCGGGGCATTATTTCCGGGCTCTGGAAGAGGAAATGGTGCCCGTAGCTTGTGCGGTCGAGTTTATTCATAGTTATTCCCTCATTCATGATGATCTTCCTTCTCTGGACAATGATGACTTTCGGCGGGGAAAACCGTCTTTACACCGCGCTTTTGGTGAAGCAATTGCTTTGCTGGCCGGCGATGCCTTATTGACTCTAGCTTTTCAAGTGGTAGCTGAAGCATCGTTTTCTCCCTCTCGACTCGCCATAAAAGTGGAGATCGTCCGCCGGCTGAGCCAAGCGGCAGGAGTATCAGGGATGATTGGGGGGCAAATTCAAGATCTTCAGTTAACTGATGAGGTGAGGGACGAAGCGAGATTTTTAGCGATGGTCGGGAAAAAAACTGGACAGTTAATTACTTTTTCGGTAATGACCGGGGGGCTTTTAGGGGAGGCTTCAGAAAGGGAGAGAAGAGCCTTGTTCAATTTTGGCCAGAATTTAGGCCTTGCCTTTCAGCTGCGGGATGATTTGGCTGACCTTAATCAAGATGAACAAGCAAGGCAGCAAGCCAAGAATTCTCCCAATTATGCCCTTGTTTTTGGCCAGGCAAAGACTAGACAAGAAGTTAATTCCTATGTGGATAAGGCAGTGGGGGCTTTAAAAGAAGGAGGGATAAATTCTCCAGAGTTAATTTATTTAAGTGAAAAACTCCGAGTGGAGAAGGAAGATGTCCGTTAAGCTCCTTGATTCCATCGAATCTCCATTAGATCTGAAAAGCTTAAAGCTAAGTGAGTTAAATCAACTAGCGCAAGAGATCAGAAGTTATATTATCAACATAGTTTCCGAAAATGGTGGCCACTTGGCCCCTAACTTGGGAACGGTGGAATTAACTTTAGCGCTGCATCGAGTTTTTAATGCTCCCCAGGATAAGATAATTTGGGATGTTGGTCATCAGTGTTATACTCATAAGATTGTCACCGGGCGGAAGAACCTTTTCCCTAAAATAAGGAAATATCGAGGTATTTCTGGGTATCCTTCCCGGGAAGAAAGTGAGTATGATGTTTATAACACGGGGCATGCCTCCACAGCTCTTTCAGCTGCTTTGGGTATGGCGGTGGCTCGAGATAAGAAGGGTCAGGATTTTCATGTTATTGCTGTTGTCGGCGACGGCAGCCTAACTGGGGGGGTGGCCTGGGAAGCCTTGAATCAGATTGGTCATTTAAGAGAGCGATTAATCATTATTCTCAATTATAATGAAATGTCCATTTCCCCTAATGTTGGGGCTTTATCTAAATATCTTTCTTATCTTGTCTCCGGTCAACATTACCTTCGGGTAAAAGATACCGTCAAAACTATCCTCAAGTCATTTCCGAAAGTAGGCTGGCCCGTCATCAAAATTGCTCGAGCTGTGGAAGAGGCAGTCAAGAAAGTTTTCTTCCCGGGATTATTTTTTACTGAATTGGGTATTCGGTATATCGGGCCGGTGCAAGGACATAATATCAGTTCTCTTATCGAAGTTTTTGAAGAGGCCAAGAAGATAGATGGGCCGGTGTTGATCCATTGCATTACCAAGAAGGGCAAAGGCTATGCTCCGGCGGAGAACAATCCTGAACATTTTCATGGAACTTCACCTTTTCATATTGGTACCGGAAAAGCAAAAAATAATGATAACACAGTAAGTTATTCTACCGTTTTTGGTCAAACCATGGTGCGTCTAGCGGAAGAAAATCCCAAATTAATAGCCATTACGGCCGCCATGAAAGAAGGCACTGGGCTGGCTGATTTCAGCCGTCGTTTTCCGGAAAGATTTTTTGATGTGGGTATTGCCGAGCAGCATGCGGTCAATTTTGCCACTGGACTGGCGCTGGAAGGATTTCAACCGGTTGTGGCTATTTACTCCACCTTTCTCCAGAGAGCCTATGATCAGTTGTATCACGATGTTTGTTTAATGGATATCCCTCTCCTGTTTGCTTTGGACCGGGCCGGCATCGTCTCCGATGATGGGCCGACTCATCAAGGCATAAATGATTTGATCTATCTCCGTCATCTTCCCCAGATAATTATTTTGGCCCCCAAGGATGAAAATGAGCTCCAACACATGCTTTATTCGGCTTTATTCTATGGCCATCCCACGGCTATTCGCTTTCCTAAAAGCAAAGGATACGGCGTCAAACTAGACGAAGCGTGGCAAAAAATTCCCTTAGGCAAGGGAGAGGTTTTACGGGAAGGGAATCACTTGTTATTTGCTTTAGGGAACATGGTCAGACCGGCTTTACAGGCGGCTGATCAATTAGCCCAGCGAGGCTTTGAATTTGCGGTCGTTAACGCCCGTTTTGCCAAGCCAATCGATGAGGAGTTGTTGTTGAAATATGCTCTCCCGGGGAGGATGATTATTACCTTAGAGGAAGGAGTTGTCACCGGTGGATTTGGTTCAGCTGTCCGGGAAGTTTTAGATCGAGAGAAGAGATTTAAGGTTTTGTTTAAAGCGATTGGTATCCCCTTAAATGTTTATCCCGTCGGGAAAGCTCAGGAAATTAAAGCCTTACTTGGCTTAGATGAGGAGGGAATTTGTCGCCAGATTATCAATTTCATCGAGGAGATAGATTCTGGTGAAAGAAAGAGCCGATAGGCTCCTAGTGCAACAAGGCTTAGCCGAAACCCGGCAAAAAGCGCAGGCCTTGATAATGGCTGGCTTAGTGTTTTACGAAGGGACAAAAGTAGAGAAACCAGGCCAGCCAATGGACTTGGGTGCTCGGTTGGAAGTTAAATCCCCTTTACCTTACGTTAGTCGGGGAGGGCTGAAATTAGCCGAAGCCCTTGAGGTTTTTCAGGTGGAAATAGCGGGAAAAGTAGTGGCCGATCTAGGAGCTTCTACGGGTGGTTTTACCGACTGCCTTCGGCAACGGGGAGCCAAAAAGATCTATGCTGTTGATGTTGATCCCCGGCAACTCGACTGGCATCTTCGTCAGGACAAGCGGGTGATTACCTTGAAAAAAAATGCTCGCTATCTTGAGAAAAATGATTTTTCCGAGCCCCTGGAATTAGTGACTTGTGATCTTTCTTTTATTTCTCTTTTAAAAATCTTGCCGGCTCTTCGCCGCCTTTTGGAGAAGGGAGAAGTTCTGGCTCTAATTAAACCTCAATTTGAAGCTGAAAAGCATCAAGTAGGGAAAAAGGGAGTGATTCGAGACCAAGCTGTTCATCAGGCTGTCCTGGAAAAGGTGCTTTCGGGCGCCAGCGAGGCAGGTTTTTATGTCCACGGACTCCATAAATGCCAAGTAAAAGGGCAAAAGGGAAACCAAGAATTTTTTGTTCATTGGGTCGTGGATGAAATTTTATTTCCATGGGCCAAAGTTTTAGAACTAATTAAGGAGACAGTTTGGGATGAAAGACATTAAACGGGCAGGCATTGTCATTAAGCCTCATGCTAAGAATATCGAACAAGTCTTGAAAGAGGCCATCGTCATGTTAGAATCTCGAGGCATAGAGAGTGTCTTGGAAGATGTGGCGGCCCACAAAGTTAATTATCCTCACGGTTTGCCTCGGGAAAGCATTCCGGGGCTGGTGGATATGCTTATTGTCTTCGGGGGTGATGGGACTTTGTTAAGCATTGCTCATTTAGCGGCCAAGCACGCCGTGCCCGTCATGGGGATCAACTTGGGGCGGCTGGGTTTTTTAACCGAAGTGCCGAAAGAAGAGATGTCGATAACTTTAGAGGCAATTCTGCGCGGCGATAATAAAGTGTTTAGTCGGCGCAAATTGCTGGAGGCCACTATTGGCGGCAATCATTATTCTTGTTTAAATGATGTGGTTATCAACAAGGGAGCCTTGGCCCGAATGATTCGTTTTTCTATCTTCATTGATGGCAAACAGATTGCTTGTTTGCGAGCTGATGGGTTAATCATCTCCACGCCGACGGGATCGACGGCTTATTCTTTAGCGGCGGGAGGCCCGATTATTTATCCCAACTTACCCGCCATTGTTATTTCTCCCATTTGTCCTCACACTCTCTCTTTTCGTCCGATGGTAATTTCAGCCAATTCCTTAGTGGAAGTGCAACTTCTCGCCAGTGAAGAGGTTTACTTGACGATTGACGGACAGCGGGGTCAGGAAATGAAGAGTTGTGACCGTGTTCAAGTCAAATGTAGTGAACACGAATTGACTCTTATTTCTTCCCCGAAACGAAACTTTTTTGATCTACTTCAAGAAAAATTAGGCTGGGGATAATTAGTTTTATTTATCTTCCAGACCAAAAGAACCCTCTTTTTTTCCTCGGCTCTTGGCCTAGAGGAAATTAACCGTTGACAAAGAAAATGATTGCCGAGGTGTTTTAGTTACTTTTCCTAGGCCTGAGCTTACTTGGGATTGTTTCTGATTAGAAGCATTAGCCCCTATCTGGCCCGCCATTAATAATTGATGAGGGTAGTACTAGGTTAACTGGGAGCACCTCAGGTCAAAAGGTGAAGCTAATCTTTTTTAAAAGAATAAAATCAAACGACTGGCAACTCCTAATTTAGGTGTGGTATTGATTCAGTTGAAGGACTAGCAATCATAGTTTCGAAGATGCTTTCCCTTAAATTTGACTTTTTTTCATCCTCTAGATTAAGATATTTTTACCGATGTCAGCAGTACTGCGAGTTGCTTACGTAACCCCTGAGTTGTCCCCCTACGCCAAGTCAGGAGAGCTAGCTGATGTAGCTGCGGCTCTTCCCAAATATTTGGCCTCCCTTGGGGTGGAAGTTGTGGTTTTTCTGCCTTATTATCGCCAACCCGAATTGGAGTCCCTGGAAAAAGAAGTGATTGTGAGTCATCTCCCGGTTTATTTAGGGGAAAGAGTAGTTAAGGGGCGAGTATGGCGAAGCACTGAGGGCCGGTTTACACTTTTTTTAATTGATAATCCTCGTTATTTTTGGCGAGAAAAAATTTATGGATCGGGCAAGGGCGATTATTTAGATAATGATGAGCGCTTCATCTTTTTCTCTAAGGCAGTGCTGGAAACAATCAAATTGATGGATAAATCAGTGGACATTATTCACTGTAATAATTGGTCAACAGCCTTAGTTCCGGTTTTCCTCAAGACGTTATACCATCGCTATAAAATATTTAAGCGTACAGCCACAGTGTTGACTTTACATAATGTTGCTTACCAAGGGATGTTTCCTCCCGAGTCTTTAGCGTTGACCGGATTAAACTGGAAATATTTACAGAGTGGGCTGGTTTCGCTTAATGGCCATTTTAATTTTTTAAAGGCGGGAATTGTCTATGCCGATATGCTCAACACCGTGAGCAGTTCTTATCGAAGAGAATTATGGACCCAAAAGCATAGTCATGGGTTAGCCTCTATTTTAAAGACCCGCCGCCAAGAGTTGATCAGCATTCGCAATGGCATTGATTATGAGCTTTGGGATCCTGCCCACGATAAGTACATTGCTTGGAATTATCAGCCAGGAGATTTAGAGGGAAAAAGGCGCAATAAACTTGATTTGATAGAGGAATTTCAGCTTGATCTACCGCCTAATCTTCCTTTATTAGGAACTTCTTTTTATTTATCAGAGAGAAAAGGGATTGATTTACTTTTAGAGGCAATGGACGAGTTGATGAAGCTGGACTTAGGGATGGCCATTCTTGGTAAGGGGGAGGAAATTTTTGAGCAAGCGCTGTTGTCGATGGTTAAGAAATATCCCCATCGACTTGGAGTGCGATTTGACTGGAGCCCAGCTCTTATCCACAAATTAGTGGCGGGAGTAGACATGTTTTTGATTCCCTCCTGGTCCGAGCCGTGTGGCTTAAATCAGTTGTATGGTTTTCGTTACGGAGCAGTGCCGATCGTCCGCACCGTAGGAGGGTTACAAGAAACAGTCCGCCATGTTGATCCGCAAACTGGACAAGGCACAGGCTTTGTGTTCCAAGAGCATACCTCTTTGGCCCTAATTCGAACAGTGCGAGAGGCCATTAGGTGTTACCGGCGTCCTTCCTTATGGCAGAAGATTGTTAGGCAAAGTGCACAACTCAACTTTTCATGGGAGATTCCCGCTAAGAAATACCTGCGTCTTTACTACCGGGCTTTACAGCGAGCCGGAATCCAAAAGAGAAGGTAGAAGTCGGCCGGGCTGCTAATTAACCATTTCTTACCCCAGCCCTGAATATCTTTAAGGAAAGCATTTTTTGGTTAAGGGCTAATTATGGTAAAATAAAAAACTTTGAATGATCTTAGGTAAGTAGGAAGAGGCAAAAATGGAACCCAAATATGAAATTGTCATTATCGGAGCAGGGCCAGCCGGCCTGGCGGCAGCTATTTATGCTGGCCGGGCTCGCCGCAAAACGGTGGTGTTGGAAAAAGGAATTCCCGGAGGGCAGATTTTACTCACCGACTGGATAGAAAATTATCCCGGTTTTCCCGACGGGATAGGTCCCTTTGAATTGATGGAAAAATTCAGGCAGCAGGCCGAGAAATTTGGAGCGGAATTTAAAAGGGATGAAGTCAAAAGTATTTCTCGGGCAGGGAGAGGCTGGAAGGTTAAGGGACATGAAGATGAATACGACACTAAGGCCGTGATCATTGCTGCTGGTTCCATTTATCGCCATTTGGGAGTCAAGGGAGAAGTGGAATTGACCGGTAAGGGTGTTTCCTACTGTGCCACGTGTGACGGAGCTTTCTTTAAAGATAAAGTTGTGGGAGTAGTTGGGGGGGGAGATAATGCTTTGGAGGAAGCTCTTTTTCTGACTAAGTTTGCGCAGAAAGTTTATTTGATTCATCGGCGGGATAAATTTCGAGGCATTAAAATTCTTCAGGAAAGAGTTTTGGCCAATTCTAAAATAGAAGTTTTGTGGAATTCGGTGGTTAAAGAAATAGTTGGCCAAAAACGGTTGGAAAAGATCATTCTTTATAATCGCCAAAACCAATTAGAATCAGAATTGAGGCTGGATGGATTGTTCATTTCGATTGGAATGGATCCTAATACAGAATTTTTAAGGGGAATTTTGGAGTTGAATGAATATGGGGAAATAAAAGTTTCTTTCCAGATGCAAACTTCCCAGCCGGGCCTATTTGCGGCCGGTGATGTTACTGATGCTTGCCCCAAGCAAGTAGCCACTGCCTCTGGTTCCGGGGTGGCGGCAGCTTTAGCAGTGGAAGAATATCTTAGTCGTCTGGAGTAGACTTTTTTGATTGAGATATTATTTTTTCTAGTTCCTCCACCTGGCGTTGAAGACGTTTAAATTTTTTTAGGAGATCGTAGAGTTGAGGAACAGTCACCCAGACTTTTCGCCAGTCCATGATATTTAGGTGGGGAGAACCGGCAATTTTAGCTTTATCGGGCACACTTTTGGTGACCCCCGATTTAGCCGCGATTAACACATCGTCACCAATTTTGAGATGATCACTTAGTCCCACTTGGCCGCCCATGATAACCCGTTGGCCAACCTCCGTACTGCCAGCAATTCCCGTTTGGGCGGCAATGATCGAGTCGGCACCGATAAGTACGTTATGGGCAATTTGAACTAAGTTGTCAATCTTAACTCCGGGGCCGATGCGAGTTGTCTCTAAAGCAGCCCGGTCGATGGTGGTGTTAGCTCCGATCTCGACATTGTCTTCAATGATAACTTTTCCAACCTGGGGGATAGGGATGGATTGGCCTTTTTCGTCTTGGAGGAGACCAAATCCATCAGCTCCGATTACAGCGCCAGGCTGAATTACGACACGATTACCAATTTGAGTGTCTTCTCTGATGGTCACCAAAGAGTGAATTAGACATTCCTGGCCGATAGAGACATCGGGATAAATGACCACCAAGGGGAAGAGGATAGTTTTTGGCCCGATGGTCACATTAGCTCCAATAACACAACCCGCCCCAATGGACACCTCTGGTCCTAATTTGGCCTGAGGATGAATAATGGCGCTCGGATGCACTCCTGGTTGGGGTTGATAAGGTTGAAAGACGATCTGGAGAGCCCGGACGAAGCTACGATAAGGGTGAGGGGAACGAATAATAGGGAGAGAAGGAGAGGCCTCGTCTTCAGGAATGATAGCGGCGGCAGCTTGTGTCTGATGGAGAAAAGGCCTCAATTTTTTCTCGCTCAGGAAGACGAGATCGCCAGGCTTGGCCGTAGTCAAACTAGCAGCTCCTTTAATCAGCACATCTCCTGGGCCTTCGTAGGGAAGGCCTAGCTGCTTCGCCAATTCCCTGAGGGTAATGGCTTTAAAACGTGATGATTTAGGCATGTTGTTGGTGAATCCTTTCGTTGAGCACCGCGGCCAATTCAGCTCCCCACAAAAGGATGACCAGAGAAAATGATATCCAAAGTAAGAAGAAAATAATTGATGTTAGAGTTCCTTGTAATAGTTTGGAAAGAACGATACCGATGGCCGATATATGAGCCACGTAAAAAGCAAAGAGTCTTTTGAAGACTTCCCAAAGTAAAGCGGCTACTCCGGCGGCAATGACAGCGGCTCGGGTGTGAACTTTAACTTCGGGAATGAATTTGTACAGGGAAAAGAAGACCAAGAAAGTCAAGGTGAAAGGGATTAAGTATTGGAGAAAAAAGTTGTCGATCAAGGAAACAATTTTGGGATTGATGTGGGTAGCGACAAATGGGCTTTCCCGGATAGTGCGATGGATGGCGGTCCAGATGGCGGTAATCGAGAGAGAAATTAAGAGAATTATCCCGATGATAAACATAATCATGTATTCCATCAAACGATTGTAGACGAATGATTTTTGGTAAGTGGCCTTGAAGATGAAGTTGATGGCGAAAATCAAATTGGAAAACAAGAAACTAGCGGCGACCAATGAACCGATTAAACCAAACCACCCAAGATTAGTTATATTTTTAGAGACAGCCTGAATCCGCTGGAAGAAATACGGGTCAAGTTTAGCAAAGAATTCGTCGGAAAAGATATTGAGGCTCCGAAAAGCTAGCTCGGAATTTCCCAGTAACTTGGTGGACATGTAGGCAAAAAGAGCAACTAAAGGAACCGAACATAACAGGGTAAAGTAAGAAATAGTAATGGCAAAATTCCCACATCGATCCTCATTGAATCTCCTGATGGTAATCTTGATGAGATTAACTAGCTGTTTGGCTTGATTGAGCAGCCAGGAAAACGAATCGTTTATGTTTCGCACGGATAATCAAGGCGAAGGGACATTTCCTCAGCTAATTTAAACGTACTTACCCCACTGGACCATGAGGATAATAATGGAGATTAGCAAGGCGTAGATAACCAAAGTTTCAATAAGAACCAGGCCGAAGATGAGCAGGAAACGGATGTGGGGAGCGGCCCCGGGATTGCGGGAAATACCTTCGACCGCACTACTAATGGCCTTGGCTTGGGAGAGAGCTCCCGCCGCTGAGGCAAGGGTTATGATGGCTCCACCAATAATAATGGACCATTGAAAAAGAGGAGTTTTGCCTCCCTCCGGGGATTGAGCTAGAGAAGGAGAGGCAAACAGAAGACAGAGAAAAATGGTTAAGAGAAATAATTTCCCATTTTTAGTCATATTTTCCTCCTAAATTTAATGTTCTTCTTCGTGAGCAACAGCGCCAGCAATATATATACAGGCCAACAGAACAAAAACAAAGGCCTGAATAACCGAGGTAAAAATAGCAATAGCCATAAACGGAAGCGGGAGAAAGAAGGGCATGATTGAAGCGATAATCACGATGAGTAATTCTTCGGCAAAAATGTTCCCGAAAAGTCGAATAGAAAGAGAAACAGGACGGGAAAAATGGCTGATTATTTCGATGGGTAGCAACAAAGGAGCCAAAAGAGGGATAGGTCCGGTAAAATGTTTAAGGTAGCGCAGGAGGCCTTGACTTTTTATTCCCTCCCAATGGTAATAAACGAAGACAACCAGAGCGCATCCAACCGTGACATTAAGTTTGCTGGTTGGCGACATCAATCCTGGTACTAGCCCTAATAAATTGGAGAAGAAAATAAAAAGGCCTACCGTGGCAATAACGGGCAAGTATTTACGACCTCCTTCTCCCACGGTGTCCTCTAGAAGTCCCTCAAAAAGTTCGATGCCCATTTCCAGAAAGCTCTGTTTTTTATTGGGAATGATGGTTAAGTGGCGGGAAGCAAGGCTGAAAAAGAGAACTAGAAACAGGGCAACGATGATAACCATCACCAGGTAATCAGGAAAAAGATGCTCCGGGTGAGCAACGTGCAATCCCAGTGCCGATAACAACGAAGCTAAAGGTTGGCCGAGATAGCGATTAATTATCTCAACAATAAACAGAGTATGTTCTAATTCTTCCATTTTCTCTGGCTAATAAGTCCATAAATAGCTTCGATCATGATGACCAGCAATAATAGCGAGAAACCAAGGGCAAAAGCTAGGACCCTTTTTTGATAAACCAAAATTATAATAAAAAAGACGAGGACAATCAATAACAGGCGCATGATATACCAAAAAAGAGAAAGGCGAATAGTTTTCTGTTGGTTTAGATTAGCTAGGGTTTTGGTCAGAGAGGCTTTCAGGCTCCAAAAACTGAGAGCTCCGAGTAAGCCTCCAAGCCAGAAAAGATAGGCCGTGGTGAAGTCAAAGAGAAGATAAGCGGGAAGAGATAGAAGAGAAGAAACTGCGGTGATCTCTAAAGGAATCCTCCTGAGGATGGTTTGTTCAATTCCGTTGGGGGAGATTTTTGTTTTATCCATTGATTTAACCCTTTAAAATATCTTTTAAAATCTATTAAAAGGTATATTAGTCTTTTTTTTCAGCGTAATCCATCAAGGAATAAATAGGGGCCAGCATTATTCTTCATGAGGGGGCATGTTTTTATTAATTTTTTGCACTGCTCTCAATAAATTTATTAAACCTGAGGCAATACCTAACACAGTAAAAACCAAAAGTAACCATGGATGAGTGCCGAATAATTTATCCAGCCAATAGCCGAAGAAGAGTCCCACGATAATCGAAGAGGGAAGGATTAAACCTAGAGAACTTAGTTCGGCAAGTCGACGCCACTTGGGTTTGAGTGAGCCCATTATTATTGCCTGATGTTTTCGCCAAAGATGCGGTTATTATTCCTTTAATATTATATTCTGTCAAGTAATGCGAAAGGTGATGATTGCCTAAGAATATGGTATAAATATTAAACAAGGTGAATGATAATGAATTATTGGAAAGTTGGGTTATTGATTTTTGTCTTGGTTTTAAGCTTAAGCAGCTGCACAACGACGAGAGAAAAACAGAGTGACAACAGAGACTTAGATCCGGAGTATCAATATGAGAAAGCAGTGGTTGCTTATCGATATGGATTACCTGAGGAAGCTTTAAAATATCTACAAAGAACTTTAGAGCTTGCCCCTGAACACTCGGCTGCTTATAACCTCTTGGGTTTAATCTATTTTGACCAGGGGAATTTAAGCCAAGCCATCGGTTATTACCAGCAAGCTGTCGCCTTAAATCCGCAATTGGCCGAGGCTTATTATGGGTTAGGCCGGGCCTACGAAGAGTTGGGGGATAAAGAAAAGGCGCAAGAAGCTTACCGCCAATCTTATCAGCTCAAACCAACTCCAGAAGCGAGTTTTTCTTGGGCCAAATCTCTTTACGGGAGCCAAAGATTAGAGGAGGCTTTGACGGTTATCAATCAAACCCTGTCGGAAACTCCGTCGGTCCAGGGCTACAATCTCCAAGGAGTCATTCTTAATCACTTAGGTCGCTATCGAGAAGCAGTGAGAAGTTTTGAGCAAGCTTTAAAACTCGCCCCCGAAGATGAAGTGGCGGCGGTTAATTTAGGCGTGGCCTTAGTTAATTGCGGAGAAAAAGACCGGGCGCGTAAATTATTTGAGGAACTTTTGCCGAAGATAAAGCGTCCAGAATTAAAAGCTAGGGTAGAAGATTTTTTGCGTCAGATAAAAAAATGAGGCGGGGCTTAGCCTTGACCCAAGGAGTAAAGTGGTCTTTGGTGGGATGATGACCAAGAAGTAAGGGTATGGAAAAACAATGAGGAAGGCTTCTTTTTCTTGTTTGTTAGTTGGGGTAGTGTTCATGCTCTGGCTAAGTAACCAAGTTGTCTTTTGTTTTTCATCCCAAGAGATAAAAATAATAGCCCATCAAACCGAGCGAGTTAAAACTAGAATTTTCGCCCGGGGTAATGTGGAAATCCATTATAAAAACCTAAAACTCATGGCCGATGTGGTTGAGCTGGACACCGAGTCCAAAGATGTGGTAGCTGAGGGCCATGTGGTCATTCACTTCCCCCAGGAAGTTATTTCCGCGGAAAGGCTAGAGTTTAACCTTGACTCTAAAGTTGGCGAGCTCCACCAAGTTCGTGGTTTGGTTCAGCCTACCATTTTTTATCAAGCCGAGTTAATTAAAAGAGATCTCAACGAAGTTTATTATCTCACCCAGGCTCAGATCACATCCTGTAGCCAACCTGTTCCTCGCTGGCTCTTCTCCTGTGCGAGGGCCAATTTTAAAAAAAATGAGTATATTGAAATGTGGGGGGCTTTATTTCGTCTCAAAAAAATTCCAGTATTTTACTGGCCTTACTTTCGTTATCCTTTAGGAGAGGAAAGGAAAACAGGTTTTTTGACTCCTCAACTAGGATACTCGGGAGTTAAGGGGCTCACTTTTTCCCAGAGTTTTTACTGGTCCCTCCGTCGTAACATGGATGCTACTTTCAATTTTGACTATTATTCAGCCCGAGGTTTCGGGGGGGGATTAGAATACCGCTATTTATTTTCTCCTGAGATCGGAGGCGAGGTTCGATTGTTTGGTTTTCATTTTACTGCTCCTGAAGAACTGGGGTATCCCGATAATGCTTACATCATCCGAGTTAAACACAACCAACCTTTACCTTTCCAGTTTAACCTTGTAGCTGATGTCGATTATCAAAGTTCTTTTGATTTCTTGCGGGAATTTGATAACAATTTTAAGAGGGCTCTGATTTCCAACCGGACTTCTCAAGTGTATCTGTCGCGAGCGTGGTCGTATTACAATTTAAGCGTCAGAGCTTCTCGTTTTGAGACTTATTTTCGCCAGCTCGACAACTCGGTGATTCGTTACTATTTGCCGCAGATAAATTTTAGTTCCACCAGGATGAATATTTGGGGTCCCTTGTATTTTTCCTTCGGCTCTTCTTTTATTCGCTGGGAGTATGGCTACCAGACGGCCTTTGAAAAAGGAAAGCAAAAGAAATCTCAAAGCTTGAATTTTCAGCCTACTTTGAGCGTGCCTTTCTCGTCAATCCCTTGGTTGACGGTTAATCTCTCGGGGTCAGCCAAGTTCAACTATTATTTCAACACCTATGCTCCCAATTCCAAAAAAGTTACCTCGGAACCTCTCTTTACCCAAAATTATCTGGGCAACGTGGAAATTATCGGTCCGGTTTTTTATCGGCTTTATTTTCGAGGAGGGGAACCCTATCTTAAACACATTTTTGAACCCTCTTTCTCTTATGTTTATGAAAGTCCAATTAGTGATTCAGAAAGAATTGTTACCACTTACTATTTTCTCCGCAATCATTATCTTCGTTACGGATTGACTAACCGCTTTCTGGTTAAACAGAGTGGGATGCCTCGGGAAGTATTTACCTTGGGGATTTTTCAAAATTATTATCTAGCCCCAGAGGAAAGCCCTCTGCAGCTTTATCGAGTCGAGGGAGAAATCCCTCGTTTTTCGGATATTAATGCCTTTCTGCGCTTTTATCCCGGCCGCAATACGAGTCTTGACTTCTCGGCGGGATTTAATCCTTATTATCATGTTTTCTCCAGCCTCAGGGTAAGTGCTAGCTTGGGACTTCCCACGGATGATTGGTTTTGTCGCCTCAATTGGTATAAAAGCTCTAATCCTTTTCGACCAGAATCTTTATTTAATCGACACCAGATTGGATTTTCTGGAGGAGCGAAAATTCCATCTCTTTCTCTTGAGGCCCAAAGCCAGATTGATTTCAACCTTCAGGAAAAAGAGCTTCTTTACTTGGGAGCTTTGATTACCTATCATTATCAATGTCTTGATTTTATCGCCGATCTTCGAGTATTTTATTTTCGGGAGAAACCCGAGGTTCAGTTTCGGATTTCTTTTGGACTGGGTAATATCGGCAAATCAACAGATTTTTTGGGGGGCATTAATCAATGAAATCAACAACCAGAGACCCTATCCCGATGAAAGGTTTAATCTTGAGTGGTGGCCAAGGCACCCGGCTACGACCGATTACTTTTACGCAAGCCAAGCAATTAGTGCCAGTAGCCAATAAACCAGTTCTTTTCTATGGGATTGAAGCTTTGCAAGAAGCGGGAATTGAGGATATTGGTATTGTCGTCGGGGATACCAAGGATGAAATCATCGAAGCAGCCGGAGATGGTCGGCAGTGGGGAGTTAAATTAACTTATATCGAGCAAGAAGCCCCTTTGGGCTTAGCTCATGCGGTTTTGGTGGCCGAGGACTATTTGGGTCAAACCCCCTTTGTCATGTACCTCGGCGATAATATCCTCAAAAGCGGGATTAAGTCTTTAGTGCAAGAGTTTCAAGATCAAAAACCCAATGCTCTTATCCTCCTTACCGAAGTGCCTAATCCCCAGATGTTTGGGGTGGCGGAATTAAAAGATGGGCAAGTTATTCGCCTTGTGGAGAAACCCAAACAACCCCGCAGTAACCTGGCTTTAGTGGGAGTTTATATGTTCGATCACTATATTTTTGAGGCCGCTAAAACAATTAAGCCTTCTTGGCGAGGTGAACTGGAAATTACGGATGCCATCCAGTATCTAGTCGATCATGGTTATCGTGTTCAGCCCCATATTGTCTCTGGTTGGTGGAAGGATACGGGCAAGATCGAAGATCTTTTAGAAGCCAATCGCCTCATCTTAGAATCTATCGAAGGAAAAATTGAAGGCGTTGTGGATGGCGAGTCTCGCCTCAATGGCCAGGTGATTTTGGAGAAAGGAGCCAAGGTGGTCCGCAGCGTGGTGCGAGGTCCGGCGGTTATTGGTCAGAACACCAGGATAATTGATTCTTATATTGGTCCCTTCACTTCGATTCAGGCCAATTGTCGCTTGGTGCGGACGGAAATTGAGCATAGTATCATCTTGGAAGGAAGTGAGATTGCCGATATCGGAGGTCGAATTGACGATAGTTTAATTGGCCGCGGCGTTAAGGTTTACCGAGGCGAGGCGAAACCTCAGGTTTATCGTTTTGTGCTGGGAGAAAAGAGTGAGGTGGGACTTAAATAATAATTTCGAAGCAAAGGAGTGAAGATGATTGAGGGAGTATATGTCAAAAAATTGAGGGTCATTCCCGACGAGCGAGGGCGCTTGATGGAAATTCTTCGCTCAGACGATAAGCTGTTTCAGAAGTTTGGGCAAGTCTATATGACGACGACTTACCCGGGAGTGGTTAAAGCTTGGCATCTCCATCGACAACAAACTGACAATATTGCCTGTGTTCAAGGGATGATCAAGCTGGCTCTCTATGACCCTCGCCCGGAGTCAGCGACCAAGGGAGAAGTGAATCAATTTTATTTAGGAGTCCATAATCCCCTTTTAATTCAGGTTCCGCCGGGAGTTTATCATGGATGGATGTGCGTGAGCCAGGAGGAGGCCATGGTTATCAACATACCGACCGAGGTCTATAATTATGAGAAACCTGATGAATATCGGTTGGATCCCCACCAGAATGATATTCCTTACGATTGGAGAAGGAAAGATGGCTGAGGGAAGATCTCTGGCGGGCAAGAAGTTACTAATTACTGGCGGAGCGGGGTTTATCGGGAGTAATCTTATTCATTTTCTTCTCCAGGAATATTCTGACCTTAGAATAATTAATCTTGATAAACTGACTTATGCTGGCAATTTGGATAATTTGCGCGACGTGGAAAATGATCCTCGTTACGAATTTATTCAAGGCGATATTCGAGACCGTGAGTTAGTGGAAAAGATAATGCCTCGTGTTGATGCCGTAGTTCATTTAGCGGCGGAAACTCATGTTGATCGTTCTATCCTTGATGCCGGGGAGTTTGTTTTAACCGATGTTTTTGGCACTTTTGTTCTTCTTGATGTAGCTCGCCATAATCAGTTGGAATTTTTCCTTCATGTTTCAACGGATGAGGTCTATGGAAGTCGAGAGACAGGATGTTTTTCCGAAGATGACCCTCTGCATCCTTCTTCTCCCTATTCGGCCAGTAAAGCCGGGGCCGACCGGTTGGCTTATGCCTACTGGGTCACTTATCATCAACCAGTGATGATTGTCCGGCCGAGTAACAATTATGGTCCCTATCAATATCCAGAAAAGTTTATCCCTCTTTTTATCACCAATGCTTTGGAGGAGAAACCTCTTCCTCTCTATGGAAGGGGGACCAATGTTCGGGATTGGCTTTTTGTCGAGGATCATTGCCGGGCTCTGGAGATGGTGATGATAAAAGGAATTCCGGGGGAAGTTTATAACATCGGATCTGGTAATGAAGTCCCTAATATTGAAGTAGCCCGCAAGATTACCCAGCTGCTGGGAAAACCCGAAAGCTTGATCAGGCTGGTCAAAGACCGCCCCGGGCATGATCTTCGCTATGCTCTGGATTGGGGGAAAATTAAAAGTTTAGGGTGGCAGCCCCAGGTGTCTTTTGATGAAGGCTTGCAAAGGACAGTCAACTGGTATACCCACCATGAAGAATGGTGGCGGAAAATCAAGGAAAAAAGCTTAGATTATCGCCGTTTTTATCAAAGTTATTATCAAGACCGTCAAGCAGAAGAATAAAAGAGCCTTAATTTTCCTGGTTGATTAGGGTATATTAGAAACTTATGTCCAGGTTAAAGGTGAAATATAGATCAACAGGAAATTCCTGCGCCGAAGAGAGAAAAGCCAAGAAAATTCCAGGCTACCTGGTCAGCCATGAGTAAGTTTGGAAAGTAATTAAGGAGGATGAATGAAAGTTCTCATCACAGGAATTACTGGTTTTGCCGGCAGTCATCTGGCTGACTATATTCTGGCCCACCATCAGGAGGTGGAAGTCTATGGTTTAGTCAGGTGGCGGAGCCGACGTGAGAATATTACTCATCTTGAGGGTAAAATTCTGCTGGTTGAGGGCGATCTTAAGGATATTGTCTCGCTAAAAAAAGCTTTGGTAAAAATCAAGCCGGATTGGATTTTTCATCTCGCAGCTCAAAGTTTTGTGCCCACGTCTTGGCAATGTCCGGCTGAAACATTTAGCATTAATGCCATCGGGCAAATCAATCTTTTTGAGGCTGTTCTGGATTTAGGACTTGATCCCAAAATTCAAATAGCCGGCTCAAGCGAGGAATATGGATTGGTCTTGGAAGATGAAATTCCGATGAAGGAGACCAATCCTTTACGGCCTCTTAGCCCCTATGCCGTGAGTAAAGTGGCCCAGGATCTGCTGGCCTATCAGTACTGGAAAAGTTACGGACTGCGGACGGTAAGAACCAGAGGTTTTAATCATACTGGGCCCCGGCGAGGAGAAGTTTTTATTTGTTCCAACTTTGCCCGTCAGATTGCTGAAATCGAGAAAAAAAAGAGAGAGCCTGTAATCAAAGTGGGCAACTTGGAAGCCAAGCGAGATTTTACTGATGTTAGGGATATAGTGCGGGCCTACTGGCTAAGCCTGGAGAAAGGAGAAGAGGGAGAAGTATACAACATCGGTACCGGGCGAGCATATGCCATGAAGGATATTCTAGATATGCTCATTTCTTTGACTCAGGTTAAAGTTAACGTTCAAGTTGACCCGCAGCGATTACGTCCTTCAGATGTGCCAATTCTCCTGGCCGATACCTCTAAGTTCCGTCAATTAACTGGTTGGGAACCTAAAATACCCTTGCGCCAGTCTTTGGCCGATTTACTGGATTATTGGAGAGAGAGGGTGTGAATCACCGCGTTTTTATCACCGGGGCCAGCGGTTTTGTGGGCCGTCATCTTATCCAGTTTTTAATTAGAAGAGGGGATTCAGTGGCGGGGACCTGTTTTCCCGAAGATCCTGCCAGTTGTCAGCTAGGCGATAATGTTCTTCTGGAACGGGTAGATATTCGTTCTAAAGACCAGCTAGCGCCCTTAATTCAAGATTTTTCTCCCCATTGGGTTGTCCACTTGGCCGCTATCTCCAATGTCCGCGTTTCTTGGGAGAAACGGCAGGAAACCGTGGAGATAAATCTTCTGGGTACTCTTAATTTGTTGGAAGTACTTCGGGAGATGATTCCCCCACCCCGCTTGCTTTTTGTTAGTTCTTCAGACGTTTATGGAATTTTAGAACCCACTGATCATCCTCTCCGCGAGGAAGACCCAATTCAGGTGGTCAATCCTTATGCTTTTTCCAAAGCTAGTGCCGAGATGCTGGTTCGATTTTATTCTCAGATTGAGGGAGTGGAGGGGATTATTATCCGGGCTTTTCCTCATACCGGCCCGGGTCAAAGCCCTCTTTTTGTTTGCTCTGATTGGGCCTACCAGATTGCCTCTTTAGAGAGAAAGTCTGGTGGTTTACTTAATATTGGCAATCTCGAAATTAAGCGGGATTTTACCGATGTTCGTGATGTTGTCCGGGCTTATGTGGCTCTCCTTGAGAAGGGTCAAGCTGGGGAAATCTATAATGTGTGTTCGGGACAACCTGTATCTTTGCAGTGGATTCTTGATACTCTTATTTCCTATTCTTCTTCCCCAATTCGAATTAAAGTTGATCCCCAGCGATTGCGAAAAGCTGATATTCCCCTTCTCTACGGGGACAACACCAAGTTGAGAACAACCACCGGATGGCAGCCTGAGTACCCTTTAGGGCAGACCTTAAAGGATTTACTAGATTACTGGCGTTTCCAACTTAAAGGGGGGAGTAAGAAGGGGTTTCCAATTTAGATCAAATATTTAGTTCTAGTTGTTTTTCATGGATGAGGCGCCGTTCTCTTTCAATCTCTTCCAATATTTCGGGAGTAACATCACCGGTAGGATAACGTCCGTCAAAACAAGCTCCACAAAAGTGTTTTAGGTGGGGGTTGAGGGTGTGGACTGCCTTTTTGAGGTTTTCAAGACGCTGATAGATAACGATGTCGGCCCCGATTTTCTTGGCTACTTGGGTGGGAGTGGCGTTTTGGGCAATGAATTCGGTTTTGGTTTGCATGTCAATCCCGTAAACACAGGGAAAACGAAGCGGCGGCGAATAAGAAGCAAAGTATACTTTTTTGGCCCCACACTCGCGGACCATCTGGACGATAGCCCGCGAAGTATTGCCGCGGACAATACTGTCATCGACAAGCAGAACACGGCGGTCTTTGAGTTCAGAGGCAATTGGATTTAGTTTTTGGCGAACTGACATCTGGCGGGAATTGTCGGAGGGCATGATAAAGGTGCGGCCGATGTAACGGTTTTTAACTAAAGCTTCCCGATATTTGAGATTTAACCGCCGCGCAATTTCTATGGCTGCATCACGGGCTGAATCAGGCACGGGAACCACCACGTCAATGTTGAGGTTTAATTGGCTGATATCGGCAGCTAAGTATCTGCCTAAGAGAACCCGGCTGCTGTAAACGTTCACTCCATCGATGAAGGAGTCCGGCCGGGCAAAGTAGACCCATTCAAAGAGGCAGGGATGATGAGGTCGGCGAAGGAGACGGCGACGATGTAAATGGTGATTACGGTCAATGAATAAAACTTCCCCCGGGAGAATGTCTTCAATGTGAGAAAAGTTCATGATGTTTAAACTGACTGTCTCGGAAGCCACGGCGTAAGAAGGAAGAAGCCCATCATCACGACGGCCAAAGGCAAGGGGTTTGATGCCAAAAGGGTCTCGAAAGGCGACCAGCCCTTCTCCAGCGACATAGCCGACTACCGAATAGCTCCCACTGACCTGGCGGAAGACCCCCCGCACGGCTTTGAATATGTGTTCGGGCTGAAGCCTTTTCACTTTCAAGGTGGCTAATTCTTGAGCGAAGAGGTTGAGGACTACTTCCACATCATTGGTGGAGTTAATGTGACGATGGTAACGATCGAAAAGAAGTTGTTTCAAATCGGCGTAATTAATGACGTTGCCGTTGTGGGCCATCGCAATACCGAAAGGTGAATTAACAAGAAAAGGTTGGGCGTCTTCACCTCTCCCCCCTCCGATAGTGGGATAGCGGGTGTGTCCAATTCCGACGTTTCCTTTAAGACGAAGGGCATGTTCGGGAGTAAAAATGTCTCTGACCAGACCGTTACCTTTTTTCAGGTGAAATTGACCATCATAAGTGATGATACCCGCGGAGTCTTGTCCTCGATGCTGGATGGCGAGCAAACCCTGGTAGAGATCAAGAAAGACATCTTGGTTGCCAATAATACCAATTACTCCACACATGGTCCTTTATTAATTATAAAGATAATTGCTTACTAAGTGAATATTAAATTAAAACTTAGCAACATAATTTTACGAAAATAAGTAATTATGGTGGCGTAAGCCTGCTAGAAGAAAGCAAGATAAATAGACTTAATCTTCAAGAGAATCAGTTATTTCTTGGATAGAGGCCACGGCGGTCCCGATTTTACCCACGACAACACCAGCGGCAAGGTTAGCGAGGAACGTTGCTTCTTGGATGGAGGCTCCGGATAAGAGGCTCAGAGCCGTGACCGCAATCACGGTATCTCCAGCGCCGGTGACATCATATACTTCTCTCGCCCTCGTGGGGATATGAATTGGAGAGCTTGCCTGTTCAAACACGGTCATCCCCTTTTCTCCTCTTTTAATGATCAAGTATTTAGTTTGGATTTTGGTCATTATTTTTTGGCCAGCGGCTTCGATCTCGTCATTTTGGTTACAGGGATGATGGACAATTTGGGCGCATTCATGGTGGTTAGGAGTAATCACCGTTACTGGCGAAAAGAGATAAAAATTGTCTACTTTAGGATCAACAAAAACCGGGATATTTTTATCTTGGCAGATAGTCAGCACCTTTTTCAGCAAGGCCGGGGTGAGTAGTCCTTTATTGTAATCGGAAATAATCAAGCCTTCGAATGATTCTTTTTGAAGAAACTGGGCTATTTTTTCTTCGATTTCCGGGGTAATTGGCTTTTTTTGCTCAAAATCGACTCTTACCACTTGTTGGTGGTGGGCGATTATTCTGGTTTTAACGATAGTCGCCCTTTGAGTGTCGATAATAATACCTCGACTATCCGAGACGTTATTCAGGATCCAATCTCCTTCTCGGTCTTGGCCGATAAGACTGACTAGCACGGGCTGAGCACCGAGGGCCTGAAGATTATGAGCCACGTTACCTGCTCCGCCTAAACACAAGGATTCTCGGGTAACTTCGACCACGGGCACAGGAGCTTCGGGAGAGATGCGGGATACTTTCCCCCAAATATACTTATCGAGCATCAAGTCGCCTAGGACGAGAATTTTCCGTTTGGCAAATTTAGTCGTAATTTTTTCAATTCTAGCTAGCGAGAGATCATGCATTAGTCATTCTCCTTTTCGACCCAAATGGGGTTAGAGATTATCCAAGGAACTTCGGGGCGAAGAGGGCTTTTTTCCTGCAAATAGACTTCAACTCGATAGACCCCCGGACGGCGGATGGGCAAACTGGTATCTTGGGCATTACTTTTCATCAAACTTTGGCCATTGAAAATAATATTTATCTGAAATGAAAAGTCAAAAGGGGCCTTCACTCGCAGGTAGAGAGAGCTGTTTAGCTTGAGCCGCCTCCCCATCGAGTAGTGTTGAGCGCCATCTTCTACCCAGAAGCGGAAACCATCTGCTTCGGCTGCGGCTTCCACCGCGTTGTAAAAACAACCATTCTTCAGGGCGCGCTTGACTTGTTGGCTAGCTGTAGAGAAGGCAGATGAAAGAGGATTGTCCAGAATAAGGTGGAGATGAAAAAGAGAAAAGAGTTTCTTATACAGCAAGTGAGCATCGGTGGCAAAATAGCCATAAACTTGTCTTTCGCGACTTAAGGAGTCCCAACGTAGTAGATTCTGTTGAGGGAAAGAAAGCAACTGCAAAAAAAGAGGCCGGGAGTTCAAAAACAGGAGGGGGAGATAAGGAAGCCCTTTGGCCAGATTTTTTCTGAGCATTGAGTCAGCATTAACTACTTCCAGACCATTATAAACGAATTGGCGGCCCCAAGACCATTTCGTCTTGGAGTAAGGATGGGCGATGATGGTTATCCCTTGGAGCGTTTGAATTTGCCAGGCAGCTTCTTCGGCTTGGTTAGAGAGCAAAGCGGATGGTTCATTGAAAAAAAGGCCGACCAGATGTCCTCGGTTAACCGAAAGCTCTGATCCGGCGAAAACAAAAAGGCCGTTCTGGCTGCCTTGGAAGCTCAAAGAGGCGAAATTGGGACGCCCATGATCAGTCAAAATAATAAAATCTAATCCGGCTTGGGAGGCAAGACGACTGATTTTTTCAGCCGAGGCCCGACCGTCAGAAAAGCGACTGTGAAGATGATAAACTCCTTCTGGTTCGAGCGGATTCGATTGGTCTTTTCCAAAGCTCTTAAAATCAGCCTGAACTTTGAATAGCCAGAGAGAGTAAGCCGCAATGGCTAGCCCAAGGAGGGAAAACCAGATTTTTTTCTTGTTAGTCATGGCGAAAATTAATCCCGAGGGTGATAGGTAAGGGGCTGGCGTTGGGCGAGAGCAAAAGGAAAGGTAAGCAAGGCCAGAAAAAGGGTAACCACTTCTGAATCTCCAAAATTGTACTCGAAAAGTCCGGCTACAAAAAAGGCGAACAGCAAACTCAAACTAGCCACAGATTGGAAATAGAGTAAATTAGGGGGATGCTTTTTCAATAACTTGATTAAATCCCACCCGGCAAGGATGAGAAACACTAGCCAGGCAGCTAAGGAAGGAAGACCTCTCTCGGCGGCAATTTGGCTTAAGTTATTGTGGAGGTGAACATTGGTTCGGGCTTCTTCTGAGAGACCATATTTGGGGTTTTTAAAAACCACATCCACCGTGTCTGGCCCCGTTCCCCATAATGGATATTCTTTGATGATTTGGAGGCCAGCTTTTAAGTACTCAATCCGGATTCGGTTGGAATAACTCTTGGTACTGAAGATACTCAAAGCTCTTTTCTTGATTGGCTGGGGACTGGCCAGGAAAATTAGAGCCAGCATAACCGGTAAGAGGAGTAATAACTTGGGGCGATAATAATAAATGACCACTGAGGCCCCCACGATCAGGCCGAGCCAGGCACTTCTGGTCTGGGTTAGTAAAAGAACAACAGTGGCCACGCCAAAGGCAGTGGCCCAAAGGTACTTTAATTTTTGTTGGCGAGGGAGAAAGAGAAAAAAGGTTAAAGCTAAACAGCTAAAGAGAAGAAGCAGACCAGCTTCCGTCATGTAATGCCCCATAAAACCACGAATTCTTTGGTCGGGAGGAAGGAAAAAGAGGAATTGAAAAAAAGAATAAATAAGATTAGCAGCGGCAGAAATTAAAATTATCCGATTGGCCTCGGTAACATTCTTGGCGCTTTGAAGGGCAACAATCGTAAGAGGCACAACTAAGTATAACAATAACTCCCGGGAATCTTTAAAGCTGGTGGAAGGGCTCTGAGAGAAAAAGGAGGAGATTAAGGATAAGCCGGCATAAACCAACAGGGCCCAAAAGAAACGGGGCCAGCGGGGCCATTTCTTTTGAGAAAACCAAAAGATGATAGTTACTCCTAAACTCAAAGCCAGGAAGATCTGACTGGACGAAATAGAGATAAACGAAGTTAACAAATAAAGTCCGAAAGCAAGATAAATGATCCTTTTCAGTGGCGACATTGACTAGCCTCTATTTTCTTTGTCTTGGTCTGAACTGTCAACACTAACTGAGATTTCTTCCACCATCTGATTCACAGCTTGCCACACCTCTTGGGGAGATATGGTGCGCAGACAAGGGAAATTGTCGAAGGTACAGTGGCGTTGGCGGCAGGGACGGCAGTTATAGGGGCGCTCAAGGATAGTAGCTTTAGCTTGCCAGGGCCCGAAATGGGCAGGAAGAGTAGGGCCGAAATAGACTACGAGGGGCAAACCCGCCGCAGCAGCAAGGTGCATGGGGCCAGAGTCGGGCCCGATAAAGAGAAGGGCCTGTTGAAAAAAATAGTAGAGTTCCCGAAGAGAAAAAGCATTCACTAGATTTAGCACTGAAGCAGATGGTTGAGATTTAAGCTGGTCCATTAATAGCTGGGCCGAAGGCTTATCTTCAGGGCCGCCGACTAGACAAAGGGGAAAACTGGGTTTTTGCTGGTTCTGTAATTGCAAAAAAAGTGACAAATTATCTTGCCCCCAGTGGCGAAACTCATTACCAGCCCCCACATGGAGAACCAAGAAATTTTTCGCATGGAGAGAATGTTGAGCTAAGAGATGATGAACCTTTTCTTTTTCAGCAGGAAGTGGTTCGGGTAAGGTTAGAGGGGGGAGAGAAATTACTTCCCGGCCTAGGGCCCGAATGAGATTGAGATGGTTTTCAGCGCTATGGATGGGTTGGGCTTCACTTCCCCGGGGAATGGAGAAGTCGTAAAACCAATGTTTTCCAGGGAGTCGATAGCCGATTTTTTGCTGGGCCGGAGTGAACAAGACGATGGAGAAGGCTCGCGGGCCGCCGTGGAAATCGATAATGAAGTCGTATTTTTCCCTCCGCAAACGGCGTAAGAGGCTGATAAATTCCAAGATGCTAGGCTTAGGGGGCACGATGATCGCTTGGTCAACTCCCGGGTGATGTTCGATGAGTTGAGCATAGGGCTTTTCCACTAAATAATGGACTTCGCTTTCCGGCCAGGCTGTTTTTAAAGCCATTAAGGCAGGAGTGGTGAGGACAATATCTCCTATTCTTCGGAGCCGGAGACAGAGAATTTTTATCAAAGGGGGTTATTTATTCCTTAACGGGACGATCAGGTTCAATTTTGGCTTCGTCGATGAGCATCACCGGGATATCATCTTTAATGGGATAGACCCGAAAGCATTTTACGCATTTTAACCCTTGTTCATCAGCCGTTAGTTTTACTTCGGTTTTACACAAGGGACAAGCAAGAATTTCCAATAATTTTTCGTTGATGGCCATAATTGCTCCTTAATCGATGATTGAACGTATTATCATACCAGATTTGTTAGTTGGATTTAAGAGCTCGTTTGATCTTGGAGGAAGAGGGTTTCTGATTGACGGGGCTAAAAAGATAATGCTATTTTAATGGTCGATGGCCAGGGAAAGAAAACCAGGGGACCCTAGTTTAGATCAAGTTGAGGTGCACTTTGAAGAAACTGGTTTCCAAGGGAGGATAGGCCGTGAATTTGATGGGCCTCAACTGCGAGAGTTTCTCCGGCGAGGTTCTCGCCTATTTAGTTACCCCGGAATTGAATTGATTGCTAAGGGTCGTAATCGGGTGGGGATATTAACTATCTCGTGTCCAAATGGGCAGCCAGAGAAATTGGTGATTAAAGAATTTCGTGTAGTCGGATTAGACCGGCTCAAAACTTTTAGACGTGCTTCCAAAGCTTATAAAGCCTGGCAAGGAGCGCTGGAACTTTTGACTCACCAAGTCTTAACTCCCCAGCCAGTGGCTTTTTTAGAGAAGCGCCAAAATGGTTTTGTTAAGGAGGCCATTTTTATCACCCGGATGATCCCCGAAGCCTCTGAAATCAGGGGACTTCTCCGGACGAGACGGGGAGAGGACCTTAGGTCTTTGCTGAGGGATTTAGCCGAATTTTTAAGGCAACTTCACCAGCGCTGTTTACTCCATCGGGATCTCTCCGATGGTAATATCATGGTGGAAGAGAGAGGCCAACAGCGAAAGTTTTATTTACTTGATACTAATCGGTTAAAGAAAAAGAAAAGACTTTCCTCCTGGTCAGCCATTAAGAGCTTAATTAGAATCGGAGTTCCCCCCGCCGAGCAGAAGTTTTTCCTGCGTTCTTATTTGGGTCTTGCTCACCTACCTTTCTCTGCTTGGGCTTGGTATAAGATTAATAAAGAATGCTTTAACTTTTATCTGAAGTTTAAAAAATTTCTGGGCTTGAGAAAAATAGTCCAGCGTTTAAGAATCCAGTGACATGACCGTTTATTCTTTTGATTGGAATCCGTTAACTGATCAACCGCATAATGTTGCTTCCCGGCGGGAACGCTTATTGGTTCACCTGCGGAATATCAAAAGCTATTTGTCTTTACTCCCCCCCAATTTGAAGCGTCTGTATCCGATGGTGAAGCTGTATTATGATTACCGGAGGCAGCTTTACCAACAACCAGTTGCTTTTGATGCCTTGGGGGGAGTTGCCGTGAGTCCCCGGGCCCTACCGGCCGAGGAAGCCCTCACTTATTTAAAAGAATTGGGAGTTCAGCGCACCCTTGTCCGGTTGCCTTCGTGGGAGAGAGAAAAGCTAGCTTCTTACCAGGATTATATTCAGACTTTGAGAAAAGGGGAGATGGAAGTTATGGTGGCTTTGTTACAAAACCGCGATGATGTTCTTGACCCGGCGCGCTGGGAGGGTTTTCTTTTAGAAGTCAGAGATGCTCTAGATGGATTATGCCGGGATATAGAAATTGGTCATGCATGGAATCGCACTAAGTGGGGAATCTGGACTTATCAAGAATACTTGCAGTTGGCCCGGCCAGCTTTTTCCTTGATTAAGGAAAGTGGATTTCGTGCTTTAGGGCCGGCGGTTATTGATTTTGAGTTTCATCTTTATCCCCCGGTTCTCCAGGAGATTGATTTTGAGCCCGTGACTTCTCTTTTGTACGTTGACCGAGTGGGGGCTCCTGAGAATAAACAATTTGGCTGGAGTACTTCGGCCAAAGTAGCCTTGTTGAAAGCGATGGTTGACGGGGCTACTGATAAGAAAAGAGAACTCTGGGTGACCGAAGTTAATTGGCCGTTGGCCGGAACCGGAGATTATTCACCGGCGGCCGGGAAGCCTAACGTGAGTGAAGAAGAACAAGCTAATTTTTTGGTGAGATATTATTTGTTGGTGGGAGCCACGGGCTTAGTGCGACGGATTTACTGGTGGCAACTAGTGGCCCCGGGCTATGGACTTATTGACTCGAGAGACAAAGTTTGGCGCCAAAGGCCAGCTTATTACGCTTTAAAGACCATGACCCGTATACTTGAAGGAGCGCAGTTTCTGAAGGTTGTTCCTGGTCTTGGCAGTTATTGCTTCTTATTTGGTAAAAAGGAGCAAAAAATTGCTGTTTGTTGGCGACACCAGGGGGAACAAAAGGTGAAATTACCTTTTTTGATCGACCAGGGAATCACCAGAGATGGTGAGTCTTTTTCTGTTTCTTCATCGGAGATGGTCATCAGCGAGCGACCAGTTTACCTTTTTCTTCGTCAAGAAGAGACCGAGGAGAGCGGAAGATGAAACGGCATTTTTTTCAACCGCAAGAAGTGGCTGATTATGAACGAAAACGTTATCGCCGGTGGGATCAACGGCTGGTCCATCAGCGAGAGATAAGGATAATTGGCAAATTTTCCCGATTAGTAAAAACTGCCTGCCCCCTTATCCTGGATTTGCCTTGTGGTTATGGCCGTTTTTCTCCTTTGCTGCACCAGTTGGGATTGGCGGTAGTCAGTGCTGATTTGTCTTTGGCCATGGTGCAGCGGGCCTTGAGTCGGGGACATGGCTCGCCTCAATCGGCGGGAGTGGTAGCCGACGCTCTCCAGGGGCTACCGTTTCGAGATAACTCTTTTGGCCTTGTTCTCGTCATGCGGTTTTTTCATCATCTCCATCATCCCCAGGAAAGAAAAATCGTCTTGTCTGAGATTGCCCGAGTGACGACAGGAGATATCATCCTTTCCTTTTACCGTTTAAATTATCTTCATCTCTTTCAGCGGAAAATTAGAAAGTGGCTGAAGAAGACTCCGACCAAGATTAAAATGATTTCTTGGCGAGAATTGGAGAGTGAGCTAGCGGCGGTGGGTTTAAAAGTTCGCCGGCGAAAAAATATATTTCCCTTTCTTCACAGTCAGGTTATTGTCTGGCTTCAAACCTCAAAAGCGAAAACGAAGTCCTAACCGGAAAGCCACTCCGGAGAGAGACAATTTTGCCGGGTGAGCTTCCGTCACTCCCGCTTCGGTGGGTTTTTTAGCCCGGATAAAAAGCAAGGGATGGGTAATTTGGGCGCTAACTTGTGCCTGATAGAGATAGAGAAGACCTTTTTCTTCGGACTTAAAGCCTGAAGATTCTTGGTAAATGTTGGTCCCTTCAAAATTATTAAGTTGGGCATATTGACCTTCAATTTCCGTAAAAAAGTCCAAATAAGGAGCTAAATTGAATTGCCAACCTAAAGTGCCGGTCAAACCGAGATCATGGGTTGTTGATTCTCCTTGCCAACTTACCCAGGAGTCACCGCTTTCGAGGCGGTAGTGGTAGTTTATGTGAGCCGTGTAAAAATCTAGGCTACCGCCCAAATAGAGATGAGGATGAGGAAAGAGAGAGATGAACAAGCGCAGAGGAAAAGCCTTAATTTCCGGTCGGATGATTAAATTATCGGCGGCTGGTTCTCGGTTGAAAGTTAACCGATTTTGGGTAGCCTTTTGTAAGTAATCAAGACCTAAGCCCACCCTTACTTGCGGGGTTAAATCGTAACTGATTTGACCTCCAAAGAGAGGCCCGAGGTGAATTTGAGTAACAGTCTCGGCTGGCTTTATTCCCGATTTATCCCGATAAAAATTGGCTAGCCCGGTGGTGCCAGCGTTGACATCATCTCCCGAGAAGTAAAGCAGGCCACTTTCGAGTCGAAAACCAAAACGGCGAGAGGAGGGTGAAGGATAAGGCCTGGTTGTGGGAGAAGGAGGCTTCGCGGGAGAAATAACTTGTTCTTTAGTTGGAACGGGTTGTTCTTTAGGCTTTTTCTCTTTTTTTTCTGCCTTGACCACCGGGGTCGAAGATTGGGTGCCAGTTTCTTTTTTTTGGCTAGGGGGAGGGGAGGTTTTGCTTTCCGGTTGGGGAGAAGTAGTTGGAGAGGTAAGAAGTTCTTGATCGAGAGCCACGACCAAACTTTCATGAACATACCCTTGAGCTTTTTCTCCGGCCTCGGTTTGAAATTCTACCTGGTACCATTCCCCAGTTTTGGCGATGAATTTTAATCGAGAATCTCGAGGAGCTTGATAGATAATGATACTAGTGATACTCGGCTGAAGGCGAATGTTGGCCATCTCGGCCACTACTTTTAACTGGGGGGTAGTTTCTTGGGCTCCAAGCCAAGAAAAAGAAAGAGTAATAATCAAGAAAAAGACTGATAATTTACCACTCTGCATTTGCTTTGATTATAAAATAAGTAAATAAAAGTAGCAAATTAAGCTCATTTAGGAGGAACATTTCCTCAGTCGGGGGAGGTAAAAAGGCAACTTATCCCTTCTTTTGGCCTTGGATAGAGTCAAGAAAATGATTGGCTAAGTGTTGGTTACTTTTTTCCCCAGAAAAAATGGACATTACTTAGATTCTCATTGTTTTGGAGTTGATTATTCCTGGAGGCAGGAGTATTCGTGATCTCTTTACTTGGGCCATTTTATAGGAGGGAGGGATCGATAATTTCAGATTGACACTGCTTCTAGTTTCGGTTATATCTGAAGCGATTTTATTAGCCTAATGAACTTGGCTAGAGCAGAGCTTTTCATTAGTTATCTGTTCGGCCAATTTCAAATTAGAGAAGGAGGTGTTGGCCTATGCCCAAAAAATTCGGGATATTATTTATAGGCGTCTTGTTGGGATTAGGGCTGGCCTTGATTTCAGTGGAAACCTTGTTTCCCCAGAGAACTGGTTATCCTCTGGAGGAATTCAGCCAGCGGCGAGAGCGGTTAATGAGCCAAGTTCAAGAGGGGGTAATTATCCTTTTTGGAGAACCGGCTCCCCCCTCCGGGCGGCATTTTCGCCAAGACAATGACTTTTTTTATTTTACCGGAATTGAAGATAGCAATGCGGTGGTGGTGATGGTGGCCAAGACGAAAAAGTCGTATCTTTTTCTTCCCCAACAAACGGAACGAGAAGCTCTGTTCGAGGGGCCAAACTTGCTCTCTGATCCTCAGGCCGCCAAGAAATATGGTTTGGCGGCGATTTATCCGGTGAGTTATTTTGATGAATTTTTGGCGCGAATCCTCCCCTCCCAGGGTTTTCGCGTGCATCTGCGCCTTCAACCCCGCGATGAAGTTGATAATGCCCGATGGGAAACCAGAATTTTTGTTGGCCGGCGAAACCGCAATCATTATCATGATCAACTTTCTCTGGATAACTATCGGATTAAAAAGCTGAAGGAGAGGTACCCGGCTTGTTCTTTTGTAGATATAACGCCTGTAATCGATCGAATGCGGGTTATTAAGTCGAAAGCCGAGATCGAGATCCTGCGGCGTAATGGGCGGATTTCGGCTGAAGCTATCAAACAGGCTATGTTAGCCAGCAAACCAGGAGCTTATGAATACGAACTGGAGGCAGCGGCGATGTATGTGATTCTTAAGCATGGGGCGCGAGGATTTGCTTATCCTCCGATTGTGGGTTCTGGCCCCAATTCTTGCATCTTGCATTACAGTCGCAACGAGCGGCAAATGAGAGCTGGCGACTTAGTCCTAATGGATTTTGGTGGCGATTTAGATTATATGTGTATTGATATCACCCGAACATGGCCGGTGAGCGGCCAATTCACTCCCGAACAAAGGGAAGCTTATCAAATTGTACTTACTGTGCTCAAAGCTTGTCTAGAATTTTATCGGCCTGGGGTGACCAGTCAAGATGTCCAAGCCCATGTTCGCCAAGTTCTTAAGCAGAAAGGATTAGATTCGCGGGGATTGACGGGAGGCATTGGACATTATGTGGGGATGGCCACCCATGATGTTGGGCCGCGAGGCGTTCCACTGGAGGAAGGAATGGTTTTTGCCATTGAACCAGATCTTTATTACCCGGAGAAAGGGTGGGGAATCAGGATTGAAGATACAGTGTTAATTACTGCTGATGGCTGCGAAGTTTTAACGGCGGGAGTGCCCAAGGAGATAGAAGAAGTGGAAGCTTTGTTGGCGGCCAGAGATAAACGCTAGGAAGTAAGTGCCTTTAATTGATCCTTTCAGAGAATGAGCCGGAGGCATAAGAGAAAGGTTGAATGTTGATGACTTAATAAAACCCGGTCTATTCATAAATTGTAAAAGACAAAAATATTTGATTTGAGGACTTTAAAAAGAAGCAATTGTTTAGTCTAATCTTTTATGGCGGTTGCCTCTTCTTTTTGATGCTAACGTGTTATTATCAGTACGTTATGAAGGGAAAAAGCTTTTTTTGAATTATTCAGGTAAAATTGAATATATAAAAAATACAGGAAGGATGAGCAAGTTGAAATTTAATCTCTATAGAGGAACCATGGACATTCAAGTAAAAATAGTTCATGGAACTGGGTAGCTATAATTGATAATTGGGTGAGAAACTAATTTTTCCAGGAAACGATTAATGAAAAAATGGTTTTATGGACTAATTGTGCTGTTGGCTATTTATGCTCTAAATCGGGCCGGAAAAACTAAGAAACCTTCCACATCTTTCCTGAGTCGTCTTAATCAAACCATCTCGATCATTGTGTGGGTATTATTGCTGGTCTACGCGGTGTCTTTCTTTTATTGGCTTTTCACGGAAGTTTTCTAAGAAGGCACCTTGACTAGGGGAGCTCGAAAGCGAGCTTGGTTAGATATTGGGGGATGAGGGAGAAGAGATTTTCCCCGCCAGTAGGCAACCATGATGGGCCTGGGCCTGATATAAGACTCGGGAAATTGGGGTCAATAACTCTTTTCCCATTAGCTGGAAGATTAGAAATGGAGTATAATGTAAGTAAAATACCGGCTAAAAGGAGTAATAAATAATGTGGCGCCTTAATCGTTTTTTTGTCTTGTCTTTAGTTATCCTCGGTCTTGTTTTGCCGGGAGCGGGGTGGCAAAAAATAAAAAACCAGGATGGGGTTAAGATAATTGAGAATTCGAATAAGCCCAAATTAGCCACCCCCGTCAAATTCGAATTGGAACTGACCGTTGGTCAAAACGAGGATCCAGAACAATCTTTAGCTCAACCCCTGGGTTTAGTGGTTGATGAAGATGGCCAGATCTACGTAGTCGATTCAAAGGAGGCGAAGATAAAAATTTTTAGCCCGGAAGGAAAGTTTGTTCGCTCCTTTGGCCAAAAAGGTCAAGGGCCTGGAGAATTAAACATGCCGAGTGGGATCAATCTTACTGCTGATGGGCGCTTGCTGGTTGAGGATGCTTTGAATCGGAAAATGGTTTTCTTTTCCCTGGAGGGAGAATTCTTGGAAGAAAAATCGTTAGCCACCAAACTAGGGCTGGTCAACCTTTTGGTGGATAGAGAGGACAACTTCATTGCCCGAGAAATAACGGTTGAAGAAAGCAAAATGTATTTTGTTATAAAAAAATTCAAACCCGATTTAACGGAAATTTTCCAGTTGGATAAAGTCAACTTTCCTAACCCCCTGCAGGGGAAAATTAATCTCTTTAATATAATGACTTATTATCAGTTTGATTCCCAGGGGAATATCTTATATGCCAAAAATGACCAATACGAGATTAAATATTACAGCCCGGGGGGGAAGCTTTTTCAGATCGTGGAGAAAAAATATAAAAAAGTTAAAATCACCAAAGAAGATATTGAAGAGATGCTGGAGAAAATTCCATCAACTCAAGGCGCTAATGTTAAAAACCGACTGGTTTTTCCTGATTATTTTCCTCCGATTAGTTACCTCTCGGTCGATCGTTCTAACCAAGTTTACGTTCGCACTTATGATAAAGGGCAGAGAAAAAACGAGTACTGGATAGATATCTTTGATGACCAGGGTATATTTGTAGCTCGCAGTTTGACCACCGCTATTCCTCTATTTTGGCGAAAAAAAAAGGCTTATTCAATCGAAGAGGATGAGAATGGCTATCAAGTTGTTCGCCGCTATCTTGTCCGCTGGCTCAACCAATAGTCGAGAAAGAGCTTAGATTTCCCTTAGCGAAAGAGAAGGGTTGATTGGTGGAAAAAAAGGCCCGCCACTGCCCCGGTCATCAAGCAGCCAAGGGTGGCCGCCAGAAGGGCCTTGAAGCCCAACTCGCTGATATCTTTTAATCTCGTCGGTGCTAGGGCGCCGATGCCCCCGACGAAAATTGCCAGGGAGGCAATATGGGCAAATCCACACAGCACGTAGGAAGCGATTATGGCTGAACGGGGATGGTGAAGTAAGCCAGCCTTCATCAATTCCCCTAAATGTTGGTAAGCCACAACTTCAGTGGCTACCGTCCGCTCGCCGATGATTTTAGCTATAGGCAGAGCATCAGCCGGAGGGACCCCGATAATGAGAGTTAAGGGATAAAAAAGATAGCCCAAAATACCTTTAATAGAGAAATCAAAGTTAAGACCTAACCAGTTATTGATGACTCCACCAGCATAGCCGAGAACCAGATCCAGGAGGGCGATAATCCCTAGAAAGGCAAGGAGAAGAGCCACGATGCCACCTAGCAATTTTAGGCCGCCTTGGGCGCCATTGATAATAGCGAGGATAAGGTTTTCTTCGCGCTGATAATATGGTTTGACCTTCAAACCCAAAGTTATTGGCTCCCCGGTCTCGGGAACAAGAAGTTTGGCCATGATAACCGCCGCCGGAACAGAAAGAAAGGAGGCCGAGATAAGATGGCCAGCAATCGTCGGGAGTTCAGCTTGGAGTGTAAAAACATAGAGAGCTAGCACAGTGGAAGCAATAGTTCCCATCCCCGCGGAAAGAATAGTGGTCATTTCCGAGCGGGTCATTTCCTTTAAATAGGGCTGAACCACGAGAGCAGATTCGATGCCCACAAACATATTACTCGAGGCACATAATGATTCTGCCCCGCTGATTTTCATTAAGCGGGTGAAGAAAGAAGCAAAACCACGGATTAGCCAGGGCATTACTTTGAGGTAGTAGAGGGCATTGACGAGAGCCGCGAAAAAAACAATGGTGGGTAAGGCTTGAAAAGCCAAGAAATATCCGAGGGATGTTTCTCCTGCTTCATTAGTGGTTCCCGGGGGGAGAGCGAGGCGGCCAAAAAGAAATTTTGTGCCGGCAGTGGCACTATCGAGAATAACCACAACTGCCTTGTTAATTACCAAAAAGATTTTCGTGCCGGCTGGAATAACAAACACAAAGCAGGCAAAGAGAAGCTGAAGAGCAATTCCCCAACCGATGACCCGCCAGTTGATTACCCGGCGGTTTTCCGAAAAAATCCAGGCCAGAAAAGGCAGGAGCAGGAGGCCTGCTCCGCTGATGAGGTTAAAAAAACTCATTTTGTTTTTTCTCCCTTTCAAGCATCATTAATCAGGATCAGCCACGATGGCGATTTCCTTTGGAACCGGAAAGTCCCTTAACGGCGATCATTTTTATTCGCGAGTTGTGGCCTTGTTTAATTTGCAGATGGGAGCGAGGCTGCTGGAGATGGGAGGCTAATCTAGCCAACATTTCTTTATTGGCTTGCCCCTGGTGGGGAGGAGATTTTACCCGAACGACGATTAGACCATCATCCTGCTGGCTCACTCCGGGATTTTTTGACCGAGGAATAACTTTAACCCGAATAAGTTTTGGTCCTGAAGGAGAAGATGTTTTTTGTTTTTGTCGATTATTTAGCCCCATTTTTGCTTCTCTTTAGAAGGGGCCAGCGCCTCCTTGGAGAAGGCGTACCCCGTAAAGGGCCATTGATTTCACGAGGAATGAATCAATAAAGAGGAGGCCTAGAACAGCGAAAACAGGGCTGAGATCGATACCCCCCAGTTTATAAGGGGGGATAAATTTTCGTAAAGGCCGAAGGGCCGGTTCGGTCAAGTAGTAGAGGACCAACGTGACTCGATAAAGAGAGGGCACCTGGAACCAAGATAGGATGGCTCGAATGATGATCACCCAGGTGTAAATGGCAATGGCAATATGGAGGACTCGGGCAGAGGCAATTAGAAAATTGGCTAGAAGAATCATTTCTCGTCCTGGTGATGATTTCCGAACATCATTGGTTCATTTTAATAATATTTTTGTATTTTTGAAAAAGCTGTTGGAGTTGCTTTCTGGTTAAAGCGTAACCGCTGACATATAAAGATAGATTTCTTCGGATAGGATCATTGGAGCGGAGAATAATATATTCCCTGATGAGGCCAGGCCGCTGGCGGGGAGGTAATTTAATTATAATCTCTTTTTCTTGCTTGGGTTTCAGAGTTAAGGTGGTTATCTGGGCCGTGTTGAGCCAGACAGTGGCCTCCTTATGGTTGACGGTAACTTCGAGAACTTTCTCTCCCCGGTTTCGTATCTTCACCGGGAAAGACAAAGGTTCTTCTTGGAGAAAAAGACCGAGGTCAAAACTAAAGCGATTTACATCTATTCGGGGGCGAGGCGGCACTTTAATCGTGGCCTTAATAGTTATTTGGGCCTTGGGATTTTGGGGGTCGTTGGATTCTAAGTAAAGGTAGCGAGAAAGACGGCCTTCATACCCTCGAGTGTTGAATTTAACTTCCACTTTGCCCTGTTCTCCCGGTTGCAACTGTTTCTGCGAAAGCAAAGCGGCCGTACAGCCACAGGTGGTGCGCACTCGATTGATAACCAAAGTCTCATCCCCTATATTTTTAAAGATAAAGACATGGGTGACGACCTTTCCTTCTTGGACTTCCCCAAAATCATACGATTTCTCTTGGAGGAAAAGCCGGGGCCCTTTCTTGGCAGCCAAGGCCGGAGATGATAACCCACCCCACGCCAGAACCAGAGCAATCAAGCTTAATTTCTTAAGCCAGGAAGATTTTTTTCCAGTCATCTCCTTCTCTCCTCTTTTTATATCTCGATTAGCACCGGATTCGATTTTTATCATTTAATATATTATAAACGCTTCCTAGTTTTATTCAAATCTCATTACTGGCGAGCAAGGACATCTCTAAACCCGTGATGGAAAAATGATGACTGACCTCTAATTTTGACCTGCGGCGTTATCAAAACCACTGGCTAATATAGTTGCCGCCACCATTGTTAATAGCAAAAGGGAAAAAGATAAAGAATTGGTTGCCGGCCTTCATTTGTTTCTGCTCAGCCAATATTTATAATTTAAGCTAAAGGTTATTACTCAGGCTCGCATGGATTTGCAGTTGCTTCTTTTGGCAATTTAATTATCTTACCACCGGACTGAGGGGAGAAGCTAACTCCCAGGGAGGAAGATGGATGTGAGCCTCAAAAGGCAAGAGCAAGAAGATGTTGCTTGTGTTTTTTCTTTTTGTTGTTAAAATAAATTTAAATTGGACAATTAAATAAATAAAACAAATAAAATGAGGAGACGAAAAGGAGATGGCTAAATTTTTAAAGAAGATTTTATGGGCTGCTGATTTCTCCGATGAAGCTAGTGAATCACTGCGTTATGCCGAAGCGGTGGCTGAAGCTTACCAGGCAAAGATAATTGGACTTCATGTTATGCCCGATCTTTCCCCCGTACTGTTGGAAACAGCGGCAATCCAGCAGGGGGAACTGATGGGGCGAGTGAGTACTTTGAAGAAGGAGATTTACCAGCGTTTAGAGAAATATAAGAAGACAACTTCCCTCTTAAAGGAAGTCCAGGTAAAAGAGGGCAAACCAGCTGAAATTATTGTGGAAACAGCCAAGGAAGAAAAGGTAGATTTAATCGTAATGGGTAAAAGAGGCATGTCCGCCGTAGAAAAGTTTTTCATCGGCAGCGTTACTTCTCGAGTTCTTCATTGCTCACCAGCACCGGTCTTGGTGACCAAGAAGAAAACCGGCCAACCGCGGTTCAAAAAAATTCTAGTGCCTACTGATTTTTCCGAGTACGAGGAGCACGAGAGAGATGTTGCTTGGGAATTAGCCAAAACTCTAGGAGCTGATTTAACTTTTCTCCACGTATTGGAACTGCATGATTATGAGTTTTCTCCTCGGGAATTAGAGGAGCTCTTTGCTGGATTGATGAAGAAGATGAAACAACGTCGTCGACGCCAAGCCGAGGGATTTAAAATCCATGAAGATGTTTACCGGGCAGTGAATGCGTCCCTAGGAATAGTGGATTATGCGGAGACTCACCATTATGATTTAATTGTTATGTCGACATATACGCGGAGTAAATTGGAGCGTTTTTTCTTGGGGAGCACAACAGAAAAAGTCATCAGTTATACCAATGTACCGGTTTGGGCTATCCCACCCAGTTGTTATAAGCAATAATTTTCTTTATCAAAGATAACCCGCTTAATTTTCGACGTCTTTTATAATGTGAAGAAGCAGAGACTGGAGGATTGGGTTCTTTTAAGCCTAGCTAGTGCCGATGCCCCCCGATCAGCGTGGCGCTTGATCAAAGCGTTTCCCCAATTGGCTGACCTTGGAGATGCTGATCCCGAGGAGCTCAGCCGGCTTCGGCTCGATAAAAAAGTTATAGAGAGATTGTTAGACCCTGAAATTAAAATGGAAGTATCTTCGACAATTGAAACAGCCCGTCAATGGGGCGTGGAATTAATCCCTTTTGACGCAGAAAATTATCCGCCCCAGCTTCGCGAAATTTATGACCCTCCCTTTTTATTGTATGCTTGGGGAGAAACAGGTCTTCTTGGCCAACCAGGGGTGGCCGTAGTGGGGACGAGGCAAGCATCGCTTTATGGTTTACAAGTGGCTGAACGCCTAGCCGAAGATTTGGCTTCCCGAGGCGTGGTGGTGATAAGTGGCTTAGCTCTGGGAATAGATACCGCGGCTCACCGCGGGGCTCTCCGAGGAGGAGTAACAGTGGCGGTGTTTGGGGCCGGCTTGGACTGGGTTTATCCCCACCAGAACCGTTCCCTAGCTGAGAAAATCAAGCAGAAGGGATTACTGCTGAGTGAATATCCTTTTCGTACCCGTCCAATTAGATTTCATTTTCCTCTTCGCAACCGGATCATTGCCGGCCTATCTCTAGCCTGTGTGGTGGTGGAAGCGGCTCGCCGCAGTGGTTCTTTAATTACTGCCTGCCTGGCCCTCGAGAGTAATCGGGAAGTCTTGGCTGTACCGGGGAATGTTTCCTCAAAGGTGAGCCAAGGAACTAATTGGTTAATTCAAGGCGGGGCAAAACTTGTCCAATCATGGGAAGATGTGGTAGAAGAATTACCAGAACCGTGGCGAAGTGAAATTAAGATGAAAGAATCAACTCAACCGGAAAGAAAGCGGCCAATTTTAACTTCTGAGGAGGAAGAAATCTGGCAACAACTATCTGGTGACCAACCGCGTCATATAGATGATTTAGCGGAGATGACTAACCGATCCATATCCGAGTTGCTGGTGAGCATGCTTAATTTGGAGTTAAAAGGTTACGTTCAGCCGTTAGCCGGCAAATTTTATATCCGAAGGGATTACTCATCATGAAAAATTTAGTGCTTGTTGAATCCCCAGCCAAAGCCAAAACTATCAATCGTTTTCTGGGTTCTGCTTATCGAGTGATGGCCACCATGGGGCATATCCGGGATTTACCCAAGACCAAATTAGGCGTTGAAATCGAGAATAATTTTAAGCCTCACTTTACCATCATTAGAGAAAAACAGAAGATAGTCAAACAAATCCAGAAGGCAGCTGGTGAAAGTCAGGCGATTTACTTAGCGGCAGACCCTGATCGGGAAGGAGAAGCCATTTGTTGGCACTTGGCGGAATTGTTAAAGAAAACAAATCCCAATATTCATCGAGTCCTCTTCCATGAGGTTACTAAAAAGGCAGTTAATGTAGCCTTCAAGGAAGTCAAATCTTTAGACGAAGGTAAAATAAAGGCGCAACTCACCCGGCGGATCCTTGACCGTTTGGTGGGTTACCTCATTAGTCCTCTCCTTTGGGACAAGATTGGACGCCGGTTGAGTGCGGGGCGAGTTCAGTCTATTGCCCTGCGCCTTATCTGTGAACGCGAGAGAGAAATTCAGAACTTTGTTCCCGAGGAATACTGGACGATTACCGCTCTATTAAAGGCTGCCCAGCCTCCTTCTTTTCCAGCTAAGTTAGTCAAAAAAAGGGGAAAAAAGATTAAGGTTTCCAGTGAGCAAGAGGCCCTCAAGATAACCAAAGAGCTGGAGAAGTTACCCTTTATTCTGAAAAAAATTAAAGTTAGGGAAAAAAAGAGAACTCCCCCTCCTCCCTATATCACCAGTACTCTTCAACAAGATTGTTTTCGCTACTTCCGCTATCCGGTGAAAAAAACAATGGCTATTGCCCAGAGGTTGTATGAAGGTTTGGAGGTTGGTGAGCGCGGTCGCGTGGGATTGATAACCTATATGAGAACGGATTCGGTACGAGTTTCTCCTTTGGCTTTAGCCGGGGCTAAAAAATATATCGGCGAGAATTTCCCTCCTGAATATCTACCCCCCAAAGCTCGAGTCTATAAAAACAAGAAAAAGGTTCAAGATGCTCATGAAGCCATTCGTCCGACTTATTTTGACCTGCCGCCGGAGAAGGTTAAACCATATCTAAAAGCCGAGGAATATAATGTTTATCGCTTAATTTGGCGGAGGTTTATTGCCTCTCAGATGAGTGCCGCTCAAATACAGGAAACTGTGTTTGAAATTGAAGCTGGCCAATATGGATTTCAAGCCAAGGGAGAAGTGGTTAAATTTGATGGATTTTTGGCCTTATTTAAATCAGATGCCCAAGAAAAGATTAAATCTAAACAGAATGGAGAGAAAGCAAATGAAGATTTGCCGGTGAATTTACCAGTAGCTCAGGAAGGAGAGCGTCTCGAGCTTTTAGAGCTTAAGTCCAAACAGAATTTTACTCAGCCACCGCCGCGGTTTACAGAGGGAACTTTAGTGCGGGAACTAGAAGCCCGGGGGATTGGACGGCCGAGCACCTATGCTCCCATTATTGCCACTCTGCAAGATAGGGTTTATGTGATTAAGGAAAAGGGGAAATTTATTCCCACGGAACTGGGCCTTTATGTCACTGATTTTCTCATTCAGAACTTCCCTGATTTGATGGATTTTCAGTTTACGGCTCGGCTGGAAGAAGAGTTGGATTTGATCAGCGAAGGGGAGAAGAAATGGATTGAATATCTGCGCGATTATTATCAATTGTTGGATCGAGATTTAAACCAGGCTCGTCAGCAAGAAGGGATTAAACAAAAGGGGATTCCTTTGGAAGAGAAATGTCCTGTTTGTGGCCGATCGCTGGTGATCAAAGAAGGCCGTTTTGGCCGATTTAAAGCTTGCTCAGGCTTTCCTGAGTGTACTTTCCGGGAGAGCCTGGTTAAAAAAGAAGTGAAAAAATTGGCGGAAAAGTGTCCTGAATGTGGTGGTGAACTAGTCCTCAGGAAAGGCCGGTATGGACGATTTGTAGCCTGTTCCAATTATCCTCGCTGTCAGTTTGTCAAAAAAGAAGCTCAAGAAACAGGCTTGCCCTGTCCTTTAAACTGTGGGGGAACATTGATCAAACGCAAGTCCCGGCGCGGCAAGATATTTTATGGCTGCAGTCGTTTCCCTAGCTGTGAATTTGCCACTTGGGATGAACCCGTTCTTAAACAATGTCCTCAGTGTTCAAGTTCAGTTTTTCTGAAGAAGAAGAAAGGAAAAGAGCTTGTTCTTGTCTGTGCCAACCCAAAATGCGACTATGAAGAAGAGAGCCCGGCTGGGGAAGAAAAGGATGAAAAAACAGATTAATCTTTTTCTCCAATATTTACGCCACGAAAAAAATGCTTCGCCGCATACCATCAGCAATTATCGCCGCGATCTAGCGCAATTTGAGCTCTTTTGCCACCACCAGCAGACTTCCTGGTCAAAAATTGACCCCACTTTTCTACGGAGTTATTTAGCCTCTCTTTATGCCCAAGGATTAAAAAGAACATCGGTGGCCCGCAAGTTGGCCACTCTGCGCTCTTTCTTTCGTTATTGTCAACGCCAAGGATTTATCAAGAATAACCCAGCGGAAGTGTTGGCCTCCCCACGCCTAGAAAAAAATGTGCCTTCTTTTTTAACCGAAGAAGAAATTAATCGATTTCTTGACCGCCCTTCGGGAGACCGGCCGCTTGATCGACGGGATGATGCCATCTTGGAGTTGTTATATGCCACCGGCGTGCGAGTTAGTGAATTGGTTGGGATCAATTTAGAAGATTTGAATTTAAATCATCGTTTTCTGCGGATCAGAGGAAAGGGAAGAAAAGAGCGAATTGTTCCCTTTGGATCCAAAGCCGAAGAGAAGTTAAAGCAGTATTTAAAAAGCCGGTGGCAGATAAATAAAGGGCAAGTCGAGGCAGAGCCGCTCTTTGTTAATTACCGGGGAAGAAGGCTAACTGCTCGCTCAGTGGAAAGGATTGTCGATAAGGCCCTCAAGCAAGCAGCCATAAGAAGAAAGATAAGCCCCCATTCATTACGGCATTCCTTTGCCTCGCATCTATTAAGCCGGGGCGCCGATTTAAGAATTATTCAAGAACTTCTCGGGCATGCTAGCTTAGCCACCACACAAAAATATACCCATCTGGATTTGAAAAAACTATTGGAAGTTTACGCCAAAAGTCATCCTCGTTCCTAAGTTAGATGCATTTTCGATTTGTTTTCTTTTGGTCTTAATC